>Ga0105047_10002009_pt1 | contig 36489 bp, 21 predicted proteins | sample MAT04_FD_78384 | JGI IMG/M metagenome (GOLD analysis project Ga0105047, IMG submission 78384) | Freshwater microbial communities from Lake Fryxell liftoff mats and glacier meltwater in Antarctica - MAT-04 (megahit assembly) | ecosystem: Environmental > Aquatic > Freshwater > Ice > Liftoff... | reverse complement strand
GCAAAGTACTAATAACGGGAGTACATTTTCGATGTTAAGCAGTTCAGGTATCCCGGCAGGAGAAAAAATCCTTTCATTTGCCTCAGGTAAACAAGGCACTTCATTACGCTTCTATGCGATCACAGCAGATGCAGGAGATGTTTATACGGGTATGTCCTATGGAAGTAATTATAACGGAATTCCGAAAGGTGTTTATCAGATGGATAATGCATCGGGTGTATGGAATCTGGTCACAGCAATCAACTCTATAAACTTTCCATCGCAGTATCCGGTTATTTTATCGATGGCAAAGAATGATATTGACACTTTAATCGCAGGAGGTGGTACCACCAATGGAACAGGGCCCTGTGTGTTCAGGCATACCAGCGCAGGCTGGACCTATCTTTTTAATACCACCAATAATCAGAATATCAATACTGGCTGGTGTGGAGAGAACGGGGATCTGAACTGGGGCTGGGCAGAATCTTTATTTGGATTACAAGTTAATCCCGCTAACTCCAAGCAGATCCTTATTACTGATTGGGGATTCGCACATATGAGTGTAGATGGAGGGAGCACATGGAAGCAGGTTTATACAAGCAATTCTAGTCAGCATCCTATGGGGTTCGCTACACCCCAAAATGCCTGGTATGTAGGGAATGGTTTGGAGAATACGTCCTGCTGGACGATCTGCTGGATCGATTCAACCCATCTTTGGTCAGGATACTCAGACATTACAGGAATGAACAGCGATGATAAAGGGAATCGATGGAAACAGTTTCCAAACGTGACTGAAAATTCAATTTACAGTATTATCAAAGCCCCGGATGGTAAGATTTATGCAGCCGCCTCCTCCGTGCACGATATGTATCAGAGCACGTATTTGCAGGATTCAAAAATTGATGGAGGAAATGGTAAGATTTATTATTCTACAGATAACGGAAATACATTTACAACCCTCAGCAATCTAGGAGTCAGCAAACCGGTGATGTGGCTTGCGATAGATCCAACAAATTCGAATCGTATGTATGCAGCCGTTTCACACAGTACCCTTGGTGGTATTTATAAAACAGAAAATTTAAACCTTGGTACAGCTGCCACATGGGTGAAAGTGACTAATCCGCCTCGAACTGAAGGTCATGCATTCAATATCAAAATTCTGAATAATGGAGACCTTGTAGTGAGCTATAGCGGGCGCAGAATTCCAAGTATCTTCAGTGCAAGCTCGGGTGTATTTTACAGCACGGATCATGGCGTAACATGGAGTGATCGTAGTGATGCGGGAATGCAATACTGGACAAAAGATGTGATCATAGATCCCAATGACCCATCACAGAATACCTGGTATGCAGCGGTATTTAGCGGCTGGAGCGGCCCGGCAGCAAATAATGGCGGAGGCGGACTTTACAAGACTATTAATAAAGGTATAAGTTGGACAAAGTTCAGCAATGAATACAGGGTTAATTCACTGACAATAAATCCGACAAATCCTGCGGAAGCTTATATGACCACAGAAACTGCCGGACTGAAATATTCAAATAATTTCAATACAGCTTCGCCCACGTTCACGAAGGTAGAAAGCTATCCATTCCGTCAACCATTACGTGTCTTCTTTAATCCTTACAAGCAAAGTGAGATTTGGGTAACGGCTTTTGGAAATGGGATGTATACAAGTGGAACAGGCTCTTCTATAGGTATAAGTAACATACAAAACATCAGGTCTTTAAAAGTTTACCCAAATCCCACCGATGGAATTTTTACTGTTTTTCTTCCTGGCACTCACTCTACATTTGAACTAAAAGTCTATACTCTTATCGGGGAATTAGTAATGAGAAAACTTCATGTTAGCGGCACTATATCTCTGGACCTAAGTTCGCAAAAAAATGGTTTATACCAGATCATTGTAACAGAAAAAATGCAACCGGTTTCATCAATTATGATCCTAAAGAATTAGTTCTATCTTCAACTCATCAGGACCAATGATGAAAATATTTTTCTACTAATTTGAATTTACGACTTATTTTATAGGTTTTACTTCAGAAGATACAATACCAGACGCAACAGATGGCTGTGAATGGTGAAAAGAAATATCAGCTTATCAACAAACGATTGACTCCTTCAAAAGGAAAAAAGAAAGGAAAAAATAATGATTGGCATCAACATTATTTGTTATCTTTTCTTTAAGGCCGATGGTTAGTATATAAGTTTTACCATACATTTGCCACGATAAAAACGCGTCCGCTTGAAAAGAATACTTTCTACTTTATTGTTTATGATTGTAACATTCGCGTATTGTTATGAATCAGCATCATTTCTTATCAAAGTCCTTAAAGATACATCCGTTGTTTGTGTAGAAGATCCAGATTGTGAACAGGAAGATTCTGAAACAGAAAAATCGCAACAAAAAGAAGGCAAGTTATTTATTTCATACGAAATGAGGTCAAACATGGAAAGGTATGCAGCCAGATGTGCTGAAAGTACGTACCGTCATCCAAAGAATTCAAACTTCTCTTCATTCGATTACAGCCAGATGATCTATACGCCTCCCGATTTAGCCTGATCCTATGCAATCTCTGATTGCGACAACTCTCTTTTAATTTTATTGGTCAACCAGTTCAGTTTTAAAACATTAAACTGACATCACAATCTGTATATGCAAGACAAAAAAAATCAATTGTTTTCGTTTCGATATTTAAAGAATGATCTCCCTTCCGGGCTTGTCGTCTTTTTGGTAGCACTTCCTTTATGTCTGGGTATTGCCCTTGCCTCAGGTGCCCCATTTTTCAGTGGGCTTATCTCCGGTATGATCGGTGGTATTGTGATCGGTTCTCTAAGCGGCTCAAGATTGAGCGTAAGCGGACCAGCGGCGGGACTTGCCGCATTAGTACTTTCGGCCATTACAAATATAGGATCCTTCGATCTCTTTCTTTGTGCAGTGCTCATTGCCGGTATCCTTCAGATCCTGTTGAGCGTTGCCAAATTAGGCGGTATTGCCAATTACTTTCCTTCCAGTGTGATTAAAGGTATGTTGACAAGTATCGGTATCCTAATCATTGCCAAGCAAATACCACATGCCTTCGGTTATGACAGGGACGAGAAAGGAAATCTGACAGAACTATTTCCTTATGGAAATGAAGACTGGCATGAACTACTTCAACCTCTTCAGCATATTGAGGTTGGCGTATTTCTTATCTGTATCATTTCTATAGCGATCATGCTTTTATGGGAAAGACCGTTCATTAAGAAACGAATGAAATTCATACCCGGCGCTTTAGTAGCGGTGATCGTTTCCATTTTAATAAATGAAGGCTTCAAAGCCAGCGGGAGTTCATTATTTCTGGAAACCGATCATCTCGTACAAATCAAATCAGCCGGAAGTGTATCCGAATTTCTTGGCTTCTTTACCCTACCCGATTTTAATGGATTCATGAATGGGAAGGTCATCGTGACGGGTATCATGATAGCCATCATTGCCTCATTGGAAACCTTACTCAGCATAGAAGCGGTCGACAATATTGATCCTGAACGGAATGTCACCAACACCAACAGGGAATTATTTGCACAAGGCATCGGAAATACTATTGCTGGACTGATCGGTGGTTTGCCTATCACCAGCGTGATCGTACGTAGTAGTGCAAATGTCCATGCAGGTGCGAAGACTAATTTATCAGCTATTTTTCATGGTGTATTGCTTTTTACGTGTGTTGTAAGTATTCCCTTTCTGCTGAATCTTATTCCTTTATCATCACTGGCCGCGATCCTTTTACTAACCGGTTATAAACTCTGTAAGATATCTATATTCACACAAATAATTAAGAACGGAAAATACCAGTATCTTCCTTTTTTTGTTACCGTGTTTGTCATCATAGGAATAGATCTTTTGGGTCTTTATAAACCTTTTAAGGGTGAAGGATTATTGATCGGAGTAATTGCAGGGCTCATCACTGCATGCGGTGCTATACTACATGGCAATCTTAGAAATTCATATTATTTCCACAAGGAAAAATATCATGCAAATGACCTTATCAAGATTCATTTATCCGAAGAAGTTTCCTTTCTGAATAAGGCAAGTATTCGTCAAACTCTTGATACTATTCCAGAAAATGCGAATGTCGTTATTGATGCAAGTGCTACTACATATATTGATTTTGATGTGCTTGAACTCATCAAAGAGTTTCGTGACATCAAAGCACCAGTGAAGAATATCAATTGTGAGTTAAAAGGCTTCAGGGAAATTTATCAGATAGAGAATGAATTAAATGTTCAATCCGTTCATTAATCCCGAAAGGATGTAATCTGAACATAAACTTTTCAAACAAAAAAAAAATAAAGACAATGGAAACATCCTATAAAAAATTACTTGAAAATAATAAAGCCTGGTCTGAAAAACATAAAAACGAAGACCCCAATTTCTTTCCACAAATGGCGCAAGGGCAAAAACCGGAATATCTTTGGATAGGATGTTCCGATAGCCGGGTTGCAGCTAACGAGATTACAGGAACCAGACCCGGAGAAGTCTTTGTACATCGAAACATTGCGAATATGGTTGTGCATACAGATATGAACATGTTAAGCGTGCTCTCCTATGCAGTAGATGTATTGCAAGTGAAGCATATTATAGTTTGTGGTCATTATAATTGCGGTGGCGTACTTGCTGCCATGGGCAATCAGCAATTCGGGCTGATAGATAATTGGCTTCGACATATTAAGGATGTCTACAGATTTCATCATGAAGAATTGGATGCGATTGTGGACGAAAATGAACGGGCCCGCCGTTTTGTGGAACTGAATATCATAGAACAGGTTCACGATCTGGGAAAAACTTCCATCGTTCAGAATGCGTGGGATCGTAAACAACCATTGCATATCCACGGATGGGTATATGATATTCATGATGGCCTGATCAATGACCTCAATGTTACTTTTACATCTTCTAAAGATCTTCATAATGTGTATCAGTTTGATAAGTTATAGTGTTGTTGGAAATGTAGTCTTCGCAACTTTATAAATGTAGTCTTTCCAATTTAAAAATTGGCCGGCTCAATGATTGCTTTGTTACTTTGAATTGGCGATTACGAAAAGGATCTAAACGAACTTTTCCGCTGACTTGTCGGTGCTATTCAGGAAGGCCAACATCCCAATTCCTTGATCGGTAGACGACTTGCTATATGCACCCCGTCCGAAGGAATTCGCATAAATGACATTTCAATTGTATCTGAATACTACCATTGCTTTTACATGACAATTATGTAATACTCCGTCTCCTTGGTGTAATATTATGCAGTTCGAATAATGGCATTTTTGCAGAGATAATTTTTTTAATCACCTAAATAACATTGTTATGAATAACGAAAAAGCAATTGATGCACTGAACTCATTAGTAGAAATCAATAACGACAGAATAGAAGGCTATGAAACTGCTGTCAATGAAACAGAAGACCAAGATCTGAAATCTCTTTTTAGCGAATTGAAAGCGACAAGCCTACATTGTAGGTCTGAACTATCAACGGAGGTCAGGAATCTTGGTGGAACACCAACAGAAGGAACCCGCAACGATGGGAAACTGTACAGAATCTGGATGGACATAAAATCTGCTCTAACTGGAAAAGATAGAAAGGCTATTCTAAATTCGTGCGAATACGGGGAAGACAAAGCGGTAGAAGCCTATCAGGATGTCATGACCAATCGTACGGATGTGCTGAGTGCTGATCAACAAGGCATTGTGAGTATGCAGTATACGAAAATTAAAGAAGGTCACGATAGAGTGAGAGCCTTGCGTGATGCAGCATCGAACAGTTAGAAATTCTAAGCACGATAAAATACATCGAAAGGTCCTTTTTGGGGGCCTTTCTTTGTATTGCAAATGAGTGAGAAAGCAATTGCCCACGACTCAAAAAAAATCAGTAGTGGGTAGAGTTGTACGTTAGATCAGATCTTTCGACATGTTATTCCTTCACAAGTTTTGCAATTCTTCTTTCACCATCAATGATTACAATAAGAGAGTAGACTCCTTTGGATAATGATTTAAGGTCAATGGTTTTTGAAAAAGGAACATTGTATCTATTTTCATGGCTACTGTAAACAATATGCCCCAATGCGTCATATAATATAATTGCGAGATCAGACTTATTTGCCTCCAGAATCTCAATTTTAACTTTATCAGTAAAAGGATTTGGATAAATAGACACAAGATTAGATGACGATATATTATAAATTCCTTCCGGACTCACCGTTGAATCACAGAATTTTACGATCCAGTAATCTTCGAGCCCCTGGAAATTCTGAGATTTATAGCCACCAATTCCTGCCGGACAGCTGTTCATCATTACATAACATCCACTTTTTGTTTCAAGTGCATAACCGCACTCATCTTCTGCACCTGTAAGTAAGGTCTTATCCCATAGAATTGTTCCTCCATTGTCTGTTTTTATAACCCAAGACTGCTCAACACCAAGATTATTCTCGGTTTTATTACCACTGATATCTGAATATGAAATTCCAGACATAAGAAAACCATTATCGGTTGTCTGCGTAATATTTCCAAACTGGAATTCGTCTTTGAAACCGCCGTAGGTTTTGTCCCATTGTTTAGCACCCATTGAATCTATTTTTACGACCCAAAAGTCCTGTGTGACGCCTGAAATATCCCAATTGGATTGAGATTTATCCCCGTTCTGATTTGATTTTGACGTTCCCCCTAAAATATAGCCTCCGTCGGTTGTAATTGCCAGAGAGTACATAATATCCAATGCGTCTGCACCGAGATCCTTATCCCAAAGAATATTGCCAACAGCATCTGTTTTGATCACCCAAAAATCATAATTCCCTTTGCTCGACTGAGTTTTATCACCGCCCATATCCGAAACACTGGCTCCGGCAATAATATATCCTCCATCTTTTGTTTGCTTTACGGAAGTCAACTGATCATCGTCGGGCCCACCATAAGTTTTTTCCCACTCGATTACTCCCATTGAGTCAGTCTTAACGATCCAGTAATCATTCGTAAAATTTATTGTATCTCTATTATCCTGCGACTTGTCGCCCGAATTTCTGGAATAAGAAGATCCTCCTAAAATGAATCCATGATCACTTGTTTCCTGCATACTAAAAAGAAAATCGTTATCAATTCCGCCGTATAATTTATCCCATAATTTATTGCCCATAGAATCAATTTTCACGATCCAGTAATCATGAGAATAATTGATTGTATCCCGATTGGGTTCTGTTTTATCTCCATCATCGTCTGAGTTGGATGATCCACATAGTATATAGCCTCCATCAGCGGTTTGCTCCAATGCGAGAAGACGTTCATTATATAAGGCACCGAAATTTGCATCCCATTCCTTAATCCCTGCTGAATCAATTTTCACGACCCAATAATCGAAACCACCAAAGGCATTCTGAGATTTGTCGCCACCCATGTCGGAGGCTGAATATCCCCCAAGCACAAATCCACCATCGCGTGTTTCCTGGAAACAGGTAATAAAGTCCAACTCCATTCCACCATAACGGTAATCCCATTTTTTAACCAAAGGATTCTGGGCATGAAGACATTGAACAGCAATTAGCAAAGTGATTATTGTAACTATTTTTTTCATGTTTGTGAGTTTGAAGATGCTGAATAATTATTTCATCAGGTGAAGTTGAATTTGTACAAAACTATTCAAAATTATTAAAAGTCATTAAAAAAAAGAAAAGCAGATTCATGAGAATAGTGCTAGAACCACTCAGAAATCGTTACGTAGGCGCTTAAAATTAGTGAGGAGATAAGATGCTGGGCAAATAATCGTTCAATATCCAAGAATATTATTGTAAAACCTTACCAGATACCCTCACAAGATGACCAATTAGTTATCAAATACGACCAAATTCCAAATTGTTTAAAAATAATGAAGTAGCTTTTTTACTTTGTGCTCACATATAAAAAATTACGAATTATGAAACACATTTACCAACCACTTGTATCTTTTAAAAGAACAAAACAGGGGGGGGATTCATTGTTAGAAAGAAATAGAGTAACCAGGATTAGGATGAGTTACGTATTGATGATAGTTGCAATGATCTTTTCTTTCCAGTTTGCTAAATCACAGGGTACCTGGACTGCTCTAGCCAATTTATCTCCAAACCAAAACCAGGGTGTACTCTTTATGCTCTCTGATGGAACTGTTATTTGTAAGTCCGGAGGCGGAGGCGGTTCAGGTAGTGTCTACGACAAACTCACACCCAATTCATCCGGGTCCTATGTAAATGGTACCTGGACATCATTACCTGCCATGAACAATGACCGTCGTTTTTATTCTTCTCAGTTAATGCAGGATGGCCGTATGTATGTTTGTGGAGGAGAATACGGTGCCGGAGGGTCTAGCGGAGAAATTTATAATCCTTTGACAAATACCTGGACAAATATGCCTGCTCCCGGCGGGTTTGTCAGTGATGCAAATTCAGAAATACTGGATGATGGACGAATTCTGCAGGCCGTTGTTGGAGGAACTCAACGGGTGTGTAAGATCTATAATCCTGCAACGAATACATATTCCAATGCAGGTAACTCTATTGGTAGCCATAATGAATCCACCTGGCATAAGTTACCAGACGGCACTATCTTAATGGTTCCTAAGAATTCCTTTACCTCAGAGCGTTATTTCCCCGCCACCAATACCTGGGTAACAGATGGTGTGGTTCCTGTGCAATTATATTCTGATTTCGGATCAGAAATAGGCGGTGCCGCTATGTTACCTGACGGACGTATCTGGTTTGTTGGTGGTAGAGAAAATACCGCTTACTATACCCCTTCAGGAACAAGTGCCATTGGGGTGTGGTCCGCAGGTCCGGATATTCCTAGTCTTTATGGACAGGCAGATGGTCCTGTTTCTGTTTTAAGAGATGGCAATGTACTTTTTACATGCTCTCCTAGACCAATTTCAGGAAGTGTATTTAACAATCCAACACGTTTCTATGAGTTTAATCCCTTAACCAATGTCTACACATTATTAACGGCTCCAAATGGTGCTGCCAATCTTCCTGGAAATACCTGTTATCAAACAAATTTCGTAAATCTCCCGAATGGGCAGATCCTTTACGGATTGATGGGAACCACACAATATTATGTATATACACCGGCAGGGAGTTCTGCTGCTGCCTGGAAACCTATAATTAATTCAACCAGTCTGAGCAGTGGTTGCGGCAATTCTTACTCGATCCGGGGATTACGGTTTAATGGCATTTCACTTGGAAGTATCTATGGTGATGATTGGCAAATGAATACTAACTATCCAATTATCCGACTTGGGAACAGATATGCACGAACATTTAACTGGAATAGCTCTGGTGTAGATCGCGGATCATCGCCTGATACAGTTCAGTTCTCAATACCCTCAGGCTTGGCTAACGGTACCTATCCGCTAACCGTAGCTGCCAATGGTATTATTTCTAATTCAATCAACTTTAATACCTTTCCTTCCCTGACAAGCGATCTTACCCCGGCATCGGTCTGCGATGGAAATCCTTTTATATACACAGACACCCATGATCGGGGTTGCGTAAATTCGTCCTGGACTCGGGCAGCCGTAGTTGGTATAGCCAATGCAGCACAAAATGTTCCGCAGTTCGGAAATATTAATGAAGTATTGGACAATACAAGCGGTGTACCAAAGACTGTTGTCTATGTATTTTCAATGTTTCATAATGGGTATTCAAATACTCAGAACGTCTCAGTGATTATTAATCCAAAGCCATTTGTAGTCATTACACCTTCCTCATTCTGTACGGATGTCTCTACTACAATGACTGCGAACGGAGCAAATACATACACGTGGACGCCGACATCGACAGGAACAACAAAAACTGTTTTCCCAACTACCTCTACCTCATATACCGTTATTGGTACAAATACCTATGGTTGTCTTGATACAGCAAAAGCTTACGCTAACAAAATACCTAGTGTAAATCCAACAGCAACACCCGGATCAATATGTGTGGGTTCTACTTCGAATCTTCTTGCTGGAGCAACTAGTGTAGAAGAAGATTCTATATTCACTACCTTATCGGGTACAAACGGAAGCGAGGGAAATGTATTTAATGTATTTACTTATGCCAGTCCATTAACGCTCACCGGATTTAGGATGAATATCAGTTCTGGTACTCAGGCAGAGGTTTGGTATAAAACAAGCAGTTATGGACATGTGGATGTTACAAGTAATACAGGATGGACCAAACTTGGAGCCACCGTCAATATTACTCCTGCCGGAGCCGGTTTATTGACCGATATTCCTGTTACTGCTACTTTAAATATACCCGCGTTTACGACCTATGGCATCATAGTTATCTGCAACGGAGCAAATAGATATACAAATGGAACGAGTCTTGGCAGCGCATATAGTGTTAATCAAGACTTGTATATCACACAAGGTCATGGAGGAACTGGATTTGGAGGAAATTTCAATCTTACTTTTAACCCTCGAATCTTTAACGGAGAAATTCTCTATAATGTAAATAATGCGATAACCGCCTATGCCTGGACGCCTCCCTTTACACTATCGAATGCCACCATTTCAAATCCTGTTGCTGATCCTACAATTAATACAGTATATACAGTTTCCGTAACAGATGCTAATGCCTGTACTAACTCAGGTACAGTGAATGTATTTGTAAATAAACTTCCAATCATAACAAACCTTACAGCGACACCAACTTCGGTCTGTATTGGATCAAGTTCAGCTTTGAATGTAACAGCAACCAGTTTGGAAACGGATTCCTTATTAACGACATTAAATGATAATAACGGAAATGGAGGTAATGCGTTTGATATCATCACCACGAAGGCAATAACTATCTCAGGATTTAAAATGAATATTGCAAGCGGCACTCAGGCCGAAGTCTGGTATAAATCCGGTGGTTATGGAAATGCAAGTTTCTCAAGTAATGTAGGATGGACCAAATTAGGAGCAACCGTCAATATAACCGCAGGGGGGGCAGGCGTTCTAACCAATATTCCTACAACGGTTCCATTATCTATAGCAGCAGGACAGACCTATGGTTTTGTTGTTGTTTGTAATGGATCTGCACGATACACGAATGGTACTGCGGTTGGCAATGTGTATATAAGCAACTCCGATATCTCTATTACAGAAGGACATGGAGGAACAGGGTTCGGAGGTACATTCAATTTCTTTGCTTTCCCGAGAATCTGGAATGGTGAGGTTACTTATTCAGTCAATAATTTAATTACAGGATATACCTGGTCTCCATTCCTGACATCGGTTTCAAATCCTACTGCAATCCCTGTTATATCTACAAACTATACTGTAACAGTCACTGATGGAAATGGCTGTACAAATACTGCCTTTAAAAGAGTTTATGTGGAAAATTCGGCTTTAGTTTCAACAACAGTGAGTCCAACAACAATTTGTCCCGGCGATTCTGCACATATCACAACAACCGTTATACCCGGTTCAGAATCAGATTTATTATCCACTACCTTATTGACCAATAATGGGGCATCAGGCAATGCATTTAATGTAATTACCAGCAAACCAATTTTAATAACCGGATTTAAAATGCAGATTACTGCAGGAGATTCTGCAGAGGTATGGTATAAAGCAGGAGGTTATGGAAATGCCAATCTCATAAGTAGTGTCGGCTGGACAAAATTAGGGATCAAAGTTCCTATTACTCCTGCTGGTTCCGGAGCTTATACAAATATTCCTATTACCGCTAATTTATCAATCGGTGCTGGTCAAACATATGGTATTGTGGTGGTTTGTAACGGAAGTGCTTCATATCTTAATGGTACTGCTGTCGGAAATATATATGTTTCCAGTCCGGATATTTCTATCACTGAAGGACATGGCGGTGCAGGAATTAATGGGGCATTCAGCTTCATCAATTCACCGCGTGTTTGGAGTGGAGAAATCACGTATACCGCTACCAACACAATTACAGGTTATTCTTGGTCACCAAATACCAACATGAATAATTCTCTTATTTCCAATCCAAAAGTTGCACCCTTAACTTCTACTATATATAATGTGACTGTCACTGATGCAAATGGATGTACTGAAACCGCACAGGCTGGTGTCAATGTAAGTCCACTACCAATATTAGGAACAGCAACCGCCACACCAGCTTCTTTATGTTTAGGCTCGAATGTAAGTTTTAGCTATGTTGCTCCGGCAGGTCTTCAATGTAATGGTGCTTTCCAATCAGGTTTCGCTGCTACCTATGCACCGGCAAACTGGACTTTAGCTCAAGTAAACTCTAATGGTACTGTAAATGCAGCCGGTGCTCCCAATAGTATTACAATGACTTCAAGTAATGGTCTTACGAATAATGGTCAGACAAATTATACAATTACAATTCCATGTAATGGTATCGTCTCATTCAATTGGGATTACACCACCGTAGATGGGCCACAATATGATTTTCCGCGATATGCAATTAACGGAGGAGCCCCAATTAATTTCCCAGGGTATGAGGCGAGTGCATGGGGAGGAAACCATCAGGTAGGTACATTTGCGCTGGCAGTTACTGCAGGCCAGACGTTAGCATTACAAGCCCACTCCAGCGATAATGTTGGAGGAGCCTGTTCAATTGTCATCAATAACTTTAAAGCACCTTATCAAAACGTAGGCACACAATCTGTCGTTTGGTATAGTGCTGCTGCTGCCGGATCTAATCTCGGAAATGGCAACCCACAAACACATACCCCTGCTACTGCAAATACATTTACATATTATGCGCAGGTAACAAGCGGCACAACAGGCTGTGTTAATACATCCCGTGCTGCTACCAACCTTGTTCAGGTAAGTCCTATTCCAGTTGTCGGCACTACGACGTCAGCGACAACTATATGCCAAGGTAGTTCAACAACAATAAACGGAACCGGTGCAACTACTTACACATGGCAACCCGGTGGATTAAGTGGAACATCAATCGTAGTTTCTCCTGCCACAACAACAACTTATACTGTAACAGGATCCAATGCAGGAATTTGCACTGCCACAGCTACAAGGGTAATTACAGTCAACCCTGTGCCATTGATATCGGGTACGGCAAATCCGGGAATTGTTTGTCCTGGTGGAAATGTAACTCTAACAGGAACCAATGCCGGAGCTACTTATAATTGGCAACCAGGGAATTTAAATACGGCGAGTGGCGTTGGAATTGTAGTAAATCCAATTGCACAAACAACGTATACCGTTACTGCTACTTTCAGTAATGGATGTACCCGAACACAGACCTTTGTAGTTCTGATGAATCCAACCCCAACTGTAGGAACATCTGTTGTGCCTGCTTCGGCAACATTTTGCGCTGGTGGTTCTGCAACTATTACAGCAAACGGTGCAAGCTCTTATGTATGGGCACCAGGTGGTGGCATAGGTGCTAATTTAATTGTAACGTTAGCAAATACCTATACGGTTACAGGAACGAATGCACAAGGTTGTACCGCAACTGCGACACGAGTAATTACAGTGAATCCATTACCGACTGTAGGAACAACTGTTACGTCCTCCTCTATTTGTATAGGCGCCTCAACAACCATCACAGGTACAGGTGCAAATTCTTATACATGGCAGCCGGGTGCACTTTCAGGAACCTCCATAAATGTTTCTCCAGCTACAACAACCACATATACGGTAACCGGAACAAGTGCGGCAGGTTGTACAAAAACTGCTACGCGAACTATTACTGTTGCTCCTTGTGGATCCGTATTGAATCTTAAATTATTTATTGAAGGCTATTATCTAGGAGCCGGCACAATGGCCCCGGTATTATTGAACCAAGCTGTTGCAGGAGCTACACCAACACAAACAGATTCTATCACAGTGGAATTGAGAAATTCAACTGCACCCTTTGCAATTGCAGCCTCAATTAAAACCATTTTGAATACGAATGGAACAGCAACCTGTAACTTCGGAACTGCAGGATCGTTCTATATAGCCGTAAAACATCGTAATGGATTACAAACATGGAGTGCAACACCTCAGACATTGAGCGCTGCACCGCTTACCTTCGACTTTAGTAACCTTATTACAAAAGCGTTCGGAAGTAATCAATCCCCAATGGGAGGTGGCGTTTTTGCATTCTTTAGTGGCGACTTCAATGCCGATGAGAATATTGATATAACAGATCTAAACGAACTTGAGAATGATATCACGTTGTTCGCATCCGGGTATTACGCAACGGATGTTAACGGAGATGGCAATGTCGATATCCTCGACGAACCAACCCCTGAAGCCAATGTGAATAATTTTATATTCTCACTTCATCCATAGATATACAAAAACAAAAAACAAACAAAAAGGGAAGCTGTCTAAAAAGGCAGCTTCTTCTTTTTTAGTGGATATGGGTTCGTGACAGGAAATCGAGTAGGAAGTAAGGGATTATTTCCCTTAATGTCCTCTCACACCACCGTTCGTACCGGTCTGGTATACGGCGGTTTGTTAGAATAATGTTGCTTTTTTTTGCAATGGTGTCTGTTCTAATGTTGCATCTGTTAGTTCAACTCCTCTTAATTACTTTCTTTCGGTTACGGACCTATCGTCAAATAAGTAGTTCTCCTACGTGGTTCGGTTGATAAACTCCAATTGATAAAACTTGTATAGACCATTCGCCTATTCTGATATTCAGTCCTTCGGCTTATCTGTGTGTCCTCTGTCCGTTGATTCCTTTTGAACAGCTCGTTCCCTTCCTACTATGACCTCGGCTGACTTCTGATAGTAGCATCAGATATTGCTCTTACACGTTATCTACTGTTGTTTCTTTGGCATTCGCGCATTCCATCGACAACCTATTATCAGATCTCTCAGGGTAAGCTTACTCACTTTCTATTTATGTAGCCTCTTCATTTACGTATCTATGTTCTGTGCAGTATAGGACTTTTGTTTCTTTGGCAACATCATCCACATAGACCCGCCTGGTATGAAGTTTCTGTTCGTAGGCTTCTCGTCTTAGGGACGAGACCGCTTGCTTCCTTCAGATTCCAACTCACGAGGGACACCCTTGCATTTGGCTAATGATGAGTACTGCAACTCTCATTCGAGACTTACACCCTATAGTTAGTAACCTTGCCTGACACACCCAAAAAAACCGGGCAAAACCCGGTTTCTTAAAGAACGTTTAGTTAATATTCATATCCATTTCAGTGTTGAATTCGAAAAAGAAACCAACTCATTGCGAGACATGGACGAGCTATAGTTAAATATCTTTCTTAGGATGCTTGACAAGAACTTCATCAACCATTCCATACTCTCTTGCTTCCTCAGCGGTCATCCAATAATCACGATCACTGTCTCTTTCAACTTTGGCAAATTTTTGTCCACTGTGCAACGCAATGATCTCGTAAAGTTCTTTTTTTAACTTCCCGATTTCCCGCGCTGTGATTTCAATATCACTGGCCTGACCTTCGGCACCGCCTAAAGGCTGATGGATCATGATGCGGGCATGCTTTAACGCGGTGCGTTTTCCCTTTACGCCGGCACACATCAGGACAGCCCCCATGCTTGCCGCTATTCCTGTACAAATTGTACTCACATCAGGCTGAATGATCTGCATGGTATCGTAAATACCTAATCCGGCATAAACACTTCCACCAGGGCTATTCAGATACATCTGGATGTCACGGGCGCGATCAACACTTTCAAGAAATAGCAATTGAGCTGTTACAATATTTGCGACATAATCATTAATCCCTTCACCAAGAAAAATGATCCTATCCATCATAAGACGCGAAAACACGTCCATTGAGGCAACATTCATTGGGCGTTCCTCAATGATATAAGGGGTAAGATTAGTCACGTTCTTATTCATATGAGAGGTAAAATTGTGCAAGGTTGCACTACTGATACCATGATGCTTTACGGCATACTTATTAAATTCGTTTGGATTCATATTTTTTTTTCATTTGAGTATCCAAAACTATGCTAAAAGATTTAATCTGACAATATGACCTTTTCAGAAAAGACAAATAGTTTTACACCGCCCGTTTGACATATCGGACGAACTAGAATTAGAAAATCTATTCCTGACGTATGAAGATCACTTAACGAAGCTATGACCTTGCTAGCTTATAGACAATGATCAATCCCGAAAGAAGCGGCGCGGCTATCTGTACTATTGAGCCAGTATCCAGGATATAGGAATTTATTTGGAGTAAATGCCGGCAGCAAAAAAGGCATTACCATTTTTCTATTCTAGTGTTTGTTGTTGATGTCATCAATATACTCTACCACATAACACGGAGGTTAATGAAGTGAGTTTCTGAGAATTGCTTTCCCGGGGTTCACTTACTCGTCTGACCGTTTTGCCCCACTTGTCGCTAATCCTGATATGTGCATTCCCCTCAAATTCCTGATTGAAATATTCAATATGTTCGACACAAGATTCGGATATATTTCTATTTGAAATGAGGTTTCATCCATATTCTGAATACTTGTAGAGGATTCATCGTTGTAAAAGCAGTAGTGGACTACAATGAAATAATGATTGGGTCCACAATACGAATAGACATGAAAGTAATACATAGCGAGAGCGGTTAATGCGGAAGCATTGTGATTGGTTGCAGCTATCGGTATTCCGGGATCTGATGGTGAAGCAGCCGTTGAATTCAGGACATATTCATATGCCATAGACCTGATGACAGAATTGCGTACAGGTGAAAAGATTACCTTACAAAAAGGCAGAATGTATATCGTTACTGACCAACAAAGTTCCCACCGATCTCATGGTGCGAATGGGGCCCGGCTACTTAGTATTGATGGGGATTTTCTACGTTCAATGAAACTCCAAATCAATCAATTATAAACCTTCTGATGGCTCCCTCTTTATTGGCTCATTCTCTTTTTTGACCGGAAGGATAATATGAAATTGAGAGCCCCTGCCCTCGCTTGATTCAGCAAATATTACTCCGGAATGATTCTCGGTTATCCTTTTACTGATAGCCAGTCCGATTCCTGTTCCTGCATACTGATCTGTTGAATTAAGACGTTGAAAGGTCATAAAGATCTTCTCCGCAAATTTCTGATCAAACCCGATCCCATTATCCTTAAACAATAACTCTACATACTCACCGGCAGGATTCAGACCTGTATACTTTTTGATTTCCTTTGCGGTTAGTCTCTTCGATGCTATTCGTATTTCTGGAGCTATTCCTACTTTTGAAAATTTCAACGAATTACTGATCATGTTATAAAAAAGCTGATTCATTTGTACAGGAATCGCATTAATTACAGGTAGCTTATCTGACTTGATGGTTGCTTTCTTTTGTTCAATCAGGATCTCAAAATCGCTTAGCACATTCTGTAGAATATCTTCCAGGTCAGTTGGTTGAAATAGTATATCATGACTTAACAACCTTGAATAATCTAGCAGGCTTTGAATCAGCACTTTCATCCGACCCGCTGCATTTTCGATCTTATTCAGATAAATTGAAGCATCTTCAGAAAGCTGATCTTTATGCTTAACCTTTAGCCTGTCGGAGAAGGTCATTATCTTACGTAAAGGTTCTTGTAAATCATGGCTTGCTACATACGAGAACGAGGCAAGTTCTTTATTCATTTTTTCCAGCTCAATATTTTTTCGCTCAATATCAGTATTCATCTTAACGAGTTCAGAAATATCTCTTGTAATCGACAAAACTCCAATGATCTCATTGCGGTTATTTTTCAAAGGGATCATAAAATTTTCACCCCACCCATCATACGCTATCTTAATCTTTGGAAAATGAAGTGATTGACCCATATTTAATACATGGTTAGAAGAGTTCATCCACTCCTCTGTATGATATTCCGGAATAACGTCAAACAAAAATTTACCCAGCACATCCTTCTTTTTTAGTTTCACAGATTGTTCGCTCTTTTTATTCCAGGTAGTAATTTTGAGATTTTTATCGTACGAGAGGATCATCAACGGGCTGCTCTCTATCAATAATTCTGCAAAGGTTTTTTCATCTTCCAATGCTTTATTTATCTTTTCCAATTCATAATTTTGCCTTACAACCAATTCTGTTTGATGTCTTATTTCTTCTTCAGCCTTTTTCTGTTCTGTCAGATCTCTCGTAAGTTTTGTAAAACCAATCAGGTTCTTTTCTTCATCTTGTAAAGCAGTGATCAACATACTTGCCCAGAATGTTGTTCCATCCTTGCGCACACGCCATCCTTCATAAAGCGCTCTTTTATTGGCAGCTGCATCTTTCAATATCCTCTCAGGAACCATAGCTGCCTTATCGTCTTCGGTATAAAAGATCGAAAAATTCTTTCCAATAATCTCTGATGCGGAATAACCCTTGATCTTCTCAGCACCTTTGTTCCAGTCTTGGATATTCCCTTCTTTATTCAAATAAATAATAGCATAGTCTTCTATCTGTTCTATCATAAGATGATGTCTCATCTCACTTTGCAACAAGCGGAATTCCATTTCGACGGTTTGTGTGATATCCTGTGCAGTTCCTGCCAGACGGATTGCGCGGGCATTATTATCGCTGAAAACTTCACCCTTGCCATGAACTGTGCGAACGGTTCCATCTGGTTGTACAATTCGGTGAATAAAATCATAGGGTTTTAGATTCTGAGAAGCGTCCATGATGGTGTTGTGAACTAGTTCCTTGTCTTCGGAGTGTATACACTTTATGTAATTCGCATAGGTATTCTCGAAGTGTTGAGGGTCAACACCGAATATCCTGTAAAGTTCATCGCTCCAGGAAATAATATTCTTTTCAATATCCCATTCCCAGCTTCCTATGTGAGCCAGTCGCTGTGCTTCATTCAATTGAAAATTTGCAGAAAGTATACTTTCCTCTGCAAGTTTGACCTCTGTCATATCATGCGCGATAGCAAGCGCGGCATAAACATTTCCATCCTGATCCCGTAAAGGAGTAATATAGTTCTGGATGTAGTTTCCTGTGACAGGGGATTTGTACACAGGATTCTGAATATATTCTCCTTCAAAGACCCGTTTAAGATCGGCTTCACCTTTTGTATTCTTGGCTTCAGGGAACAATTCCAGCAATGTTTTTCCGATCATATTCTCTCTTTTAAAACCCAGCGCTTCCTCACAAGCCTTATTGATACTCATCAATTTGAAATTCTTATCGTACACAGCAATCCATTCATGGGAAGAATCGAGAATTGTTTCTATAAATTGATTCCGTTCCTTCAGGTCGATATTAAGTTTTTCAAGAGATTGTTTAACACGGAATGAATCTGACACTTCACGTGTGATCAACATCACAGCATAAATCCCTTCCTTATTTTTCAATGGAACATAATCTAAATCGAAATATCTCTCCGCTACGGATGATTTCACTTCCTTCCGGTTGATCTGTTCCCCGCCAAGAGCTGCAAGAATATCTTTATAGACTTGTTTCTTTCTCATATCCGGATCGACCTCTTCCATGGTTTTACCCAGGATTTCTTCTGGAAAATACTGACGAAAGATTTTCTCGGCTGTTTTATTAAATGAAATAAACCGTAGATCCCGGTCAAGAACGATGATCATATCTACCGAAGAATCCAATAGGGTTTGCACAAACTCATTCTGCTCTTGCAATGTTGCATTGATCATTCTAATCTCATGCGCGGAAGTCACATTCTCTGTCACATCCCGCATAATAATCATGACAGAATCTACTATATCGTTACTTCGCAATGGCACATAATACAGGTCGTAATAGTTTTGAAGTTCTTCACTTTTCACTCCTTTTCTGGAAATATATTCACCGTTCAGTCCTGCCACAGTATCTCTGAATCCTTGGGTTTTTTCGACCTCCGGAGAATTGACTTCCTGTATAGTACGTCCTATGATATCAGGTGATTTCAAGAATTGTGCTGCCGTTTTATTAATCGATTTAAAACGAAGATCCTGTCCAACAATAAGGATCATATCAACCGAGGAATCAAAAATGGTTTTAATAAATTCATTCTGCTCATTGATTTCCTTGGTTCGTTCCATCACTTTCATTTCAAGTGCTTCTGCAAAGTTTTTATGATCATCAATATCTGTCGATGTTCCCAGCCATTGAATGATTTGCCTTTCTTTATCCTTTATGGGTATTGCCCTTGCTAGAAACCATTTATACGTTTCTGGTTTTGTATGTTCTTTTAGCCGGAATTCGAACTCGAACGCCTCACCGGAATCCAGACTCTTTTGAAACACCTTCATACCTGATTCAATATCATCAGGATGAAGAACTGAAAGTTTCTCTTCGTCACTATATCCTTCTTTAAGACCTGTGAATTCGTACCAACGCTTGTTATAGTAATTCATATAGCCATCCGGCCTTGCCGTCCAAACGATCTGTGGGATCAGATCTGCTATCTGTCTGAATCGCCCTTCACTTTCAATGATCTTATCTTCATAAGCTTTATGATCAGTTATATCCATCACGGTTCCATACATACGGATCGGTTCATTTAATTCGTTATGAACAACCTTCCCATAAACCCTTATCCATCTTACAGATTGGTCATTGAGAATTACTCTTGCTTCATAAATAAGAGATCCTTTCTTATAAGAATCTTCAACTGCCGCATCCCGTACCCATTTATCCTCCTTATGAAAACGATCGATCAGATCTTTATGGCTCACTCCTTCAACTTGTTCAAATCCAAATATATTGACTAACCGTTTTGAACTTAGAAAACTTTGATTCTTCAGATCCCAGTCAAAAGTCCCAAGCTCCGCAGCTTCAATAGCGAGACGTGTTCTAATCTCATTCTCCTCTATAACCTTACCTGCATTCACCTGCTCTGTAATATCTATGAGTGTATTAACAGTACCTGTCATTTTTCCGCTTGTGTCATATACAGGTTGCGGATATGGAATGATATGTCGTTGGCTGGTATCAGGATGTTCAACAATAATTTTTGTATGTGTAACAAATCCTTCCCTAAGGGCCAATGCCATAGGACATTCATCAAGCGGTAATGGGTCTCCATTCTGTTTATAAATCTTCCAGGATCCGCACCATTGGTCTTTGCCTATTTCCGGAGTTCGTCCCCAAAGATCTACACAGGCGTCGTTGAATGTTTGAATATAGCCTTCCGCATCACATGTATAAACAGCTACTGGCAATCCAAGCAGAAGTTGACGATGATACGCCTCGCTTTCTTTTACTACGTTAAATATCTTGCTATCACTTATATCTTCGATTGTAAGTAGCACCAATTCATCCGCCCCATTTCCCTGAACGATATTTCTTGCATTCATGAGTATATCGCGTGTTCCCTTAGAAGGTGTATAGAGGGAGAACTCAAATGTGGCTAGCTGGTTTTTATTCGTAAGAATGCCATTTAATTCCGAACGCAATCTCTCATTATCCCATAATTTTTCCTGAAGTTCAAAGAATACTTTATTGATGGTCTCTTCATGTGTTATCTGGTATTTTTCATAAAACGCTTTATTCGCAGATCGAACCCGATAAAAATTGTCGAGAATAACATGGGGCTCACGAAGGGTGGCAATAATGGATTCAGAATAGATACGTGCATTATTTATGCGTTCCTGTTTATCAATCAATTCATGATTCGCACTCACCAGTTCTTCATTCGTTGATTGTAGTTCTTCCTTTGCCATTTCCAATTCCTCATTCAGGCTTTGCAATTCTTCATTGGAACTTTTCAATTCTTCATTCACGGCTTCCTGTTCCTCACTGATCGTTCGCATATCTTCGCGAACCTGGGCCAGTTCCTTTTCAAGCGCTGCGATCCTTAACTGTGCAAAGTCTGTGGCCGGAGTTGTAAGAATACTTACTGGATTACCGGACGTAGAAAGACTTTCCCTGAATGCAATAAGAAAATGTGGTTCGTTTGTATTTTGGAGCGGTGTGATCTCGATCGTGACCTGTAAAAGTTCTCCATCCGTTTTCAAAGGAATTTCTTTTGTTCTGAAAGCTGATGCTGACGTTTTTGCTTTATGTAACGCATTCCGTAATTCAAAGGCAAGTTCTTCCCGGGCCATTTTCATCAATTGAAATGTGGGTTCACCTTGTGGAGTTTGAAGGAAACTGGTCAAATTGCCATGTATATGAACGACATCTGCATCTTCATTAATGATCACTGCCGGAGGTGTAAATTTAGATAACAACGTAGACTCTGCACTCCGCCTGAAATCGGGAACCGAAACCTCTGGCCTGATGATTTGTTTTGGTTTTGGAGTTGACAGAAATTCGTTTCTAATCGCAGCCCTCCGGATCAGAGTGGCAGGAACGGCCCTTCGGAGATAAATCCTATCATGCTTGATGAATGGACTAAACAATTCTGAAGCGGCGTTGGCTGTTTCCGAATTTCCCAACAGCAAAAACCCTTTTTCCTTTAGTGAGTAATGAAATGTAGAGAACGCTTTCTTTTGCAAAAATGTTCCCAGATAAATCAAGACGTTCCTGCAACTGATGAGATCCATTCTGGCAAAAGGCGGATCTTTCAGAAAATTATGCGGTGCAAAAATACACATCCCACGAATTGTTTCATTGACCTGGTAGCCTCCCTTTCTTTTTACAAAATATGTATTTAGTCGTTTCTTATCAACCTGTTGTACCTCTTGAGCGCTGTATAAACCGGTTCTGGCCTTGCGGATAGCTCCTTCTGAAATATCGGACGCGAAAATCTGAATAGTCCTGTTTGTCATTCCTTGTTCTAACGCATGTCTTTCCAAGGATTCATGCAAACAGATCGCCATCGAATATGCTTCCTCTCCTGTTGAGCATGCCACGACCCATAATCTTATTGGTTCATCAATTGGTTTGCCTTTCAGAATCGCAGGAAAAACTGTTTCCTTTAGCTCGTCAAAGGACTTTGGATCACGAAAAAAAGAGGTAATCAATATCAGAACATCCTGGAACAAAATATCCTGCTCGTCCTTGTCTTTGGAAAGTAGTGAAAGATAGTTTTTTGCGTCTGGTAGTTTATGAATCGCCATACGTCGTGCGATTCGTCTCCTTAGTGTAGGTTGTTTATAATAATTAAAATCAATTCCATTCTGTTGACTGATCAACGACAGGATCTCTTTAAAATCTTCTTCATCAGGGTCAGACAGGGCTTCATGGTTGTCCTCATCGGTAAACTCGATCTGAAGAATCATTTGTTTATAGGCAATAAGTAGCTGAGGAATTTCGTCCGGGGCAACGACATTGTCAAAAATATCAGTCAGTGGAGAATTTTCTATGTTGCCGTCTTTGCTCAGCTCGGGATGATGGTATCCAAAGGAAATTCCGCCATACTTCTTTAACGCCCTCATTCCTGCATATCCGTCTACCTTCTGTTGTGTGAACAGAATGCCCATACTGCCATGTAGGTATGTTTCTCCAATCATCGTAAAAAAAGAATCCCGGGTTACAGCTTTTCGATTGTTTGATTCTGTGAAAATTTTATTATCTTGGAAAACAAATCTTTTGTTTGCGCCAATGAGATAAATGGTATCCTTAGAAAGGATCATATCCGATGTAATTTCTTCTACCGGGAGATTGGTCACAGACGATATAGATGATAGTATAGATGCCTTATCGTCGTAGGGATAAAAAACGAGATAAGTAATTCCCGCCTCTTTGGGAATGGCCTGTGCCAACTGATTAAAAAGCATGAGGGTTTCAGGCTCAATACTGAGACCGGCTATAAAAAAAAAGTCGTCAGACCCAGTTGGCTGTTCAGAAACCTCTGCTGTAGTTAATTTCATTCAGTGACAGTTTTCTTTCAAAATACGGGATATTAATAGGTAAATCAAAAGTAAGAATTATAGAGAGAAAATTCTTTTTGTAAAGATTAAAATATTAGATTCGTCCTTCAAAAACGCCCCTATCAATGGACACACATAAGACCTTCCTGATAATAGATGATGACACGGAAGATTGTGAGTTTTTTTGTGAAGCGATAAATGAGTTAGATCCTTCTGCGTCATGCCTTATTATGAATAATGGTGAAGATGCACTTCGTACATTAAAAGATGGAACTGCCTTTCGTCCCGATTATATTTTTCTTGATCTGAACATGCCCCGTATGAATGGAAGAGAATGTCTCAGAGAACTAAAGAACGACCAAAGTCTGGAGAAAATACCTGTGGTCATCTATTCCACATCTTCCTCACAAACCGACAAGGATGATACAAAAAAAATGGGTGCTGTCTATTTTCTCACCAAACCTTCTGAGTTTGCCAAACTCAGGGAAGAGATTGCTCATGTTCTCAAAACTCATCTTCTCTGAATTATTCTGTCTTCACTGCATGTTCGTCTGGAGGAGGTTCAGGAAAATATTCATCAGAATAAACCTTTGTAAACTCAGCTCCAAAAAATACAATCATAGACGAATACGATGTCCACAATAAGATAAGAATTACAGAACCTGCCGCTCCATACCCGGATCCAGGTTCCGCTTTACCGAAATAAAGACCTAAGCCAAACTTACCAATCACAAATAATAACGCTGTAATTAATGCACCGACCCATACTGCACCCCATTTTATTTTTACATCCGGTAGAATCTTAAACATCAGAGCAAATAACACCGTAACTACTATGATCGAAACCAATACATCAAGAATATAAAACATAATCTCCAGCGAATCTGACCAGTTACGCCTTACCCATTCACCCAAACCTGAAAGAAAGGAAGACAATAAGAGAGATATGAGCAACAAGAATGCAATAGAAATTATAAGTCCAAACGAAAAAAACCTTGTTCGCAGAAATGAAAAAACACCCGATTTTTTTGTTGTCGCTTTTACTTCCCAGATTTCATTCAAAATCATCTGCATTTGCACAAAGACGGCGGTGGCACCTATTAATATCGTGATCGTTCCGATAATAGTGGCGAGGATAGAATTCTTACTTTTCATGGCAATAGTCACCATTTCACTAACTGCATCGGCTGTATCCTTTCCCATCATTTGAGATATCTGAACATGAAGATGACCACTCACTGCATCGGCTCCAAAGAAATATCCTGCCAAGGAAATTACCACCACCAACAATCCCGGCAGGGAAAAGATCGCATTATAGGCAATCACAGCACTTTCTCTAAAAGGTTTTCGCTCATTCCATTGTTTGAATGCCTTTTTTAAAAGAAATCCAATCTTATTGAACTGTATCTTCATCTGGTTTTTTGAATATCATGTTGCCAAAACCTAACAATCTGTATTGCAGAGTGCATTGCTAAGTCGTTTCCTTTTAACGGCTTTTTTTCGTATTGGTGAATTTATCGTTTGCGGATTTTCCTTTAGTAAAGAGGTAATCAAACGGTCAAAACGGAGTTTTATATCTTTAAAGCTGAATTCATTAATAGCAGGAGAAACTGGTCGGTCAGTAAATACCTCTCCCGAATTATTGATCATTCTCATCACTTCGTCAGCATCCGCTCCTGCAAATACGCCTTCAAATGTCTTACTTCTTTTCATATCTAAGTTTTTTTAAGTTTACTAAATAAAATATCCTTGTGACGGACTGATCAATCTGTTATGTAGTAGAACGACCTGATTCGTTCTGGACTAAAAAATAGCAGGACCGTCTTGATTCAGTCCTGTATCATCCTTTTCATTCTCCTTGTTAGTAATACGCTTATCCTGATTGGTTAAAGGTGTATTATTATTCTCTTCTTCTTCCTTTGTCTCTGTGCGAGGCTCTGCAGATAAATTATCTTCTATGTTGTCAAATTCCAGTCTATCAATACCTGCTTTATTAACATCATTGGTTTGGATCTCGTCAAGTTCCGAATTCTTTTTGTTTGGAGTTGGAACCCTCGGCACTGTTAGTCCTTCCTGATTGTTGTTTTGTTCGATGCTCATTGTTGTTTCATTTATGTAAAAATCAGTTGTCAAATTTCCGAAACACAAAGATGGATATGACATAAGTCTCGATGTTACAGTATTCTGGCATTTTATTACATGATTGCCATAGACCATTTATTTATAACGAAATAATTCCGCATGAGGGATGTGGGATTGCCATTGCATAACAGAATTACTCAGATAAATCTATTTGAGTGTCATAATGTTATGTATCCGTAGCTCTTATCTACGATAATAGTCTTCGGCAAACAGGAATAATAAACCTGAATGTGGCAGACACGTCTTTGCCTCCATTCCATAGGTAGTTTGCGTTAAAGGGGATAATGGTTGTTCATTATCTTTCGAATGAAAAAATGTTGGCATCGCTATTTTTTTTTCCAGTGATTAGATCAGTTAGTATCTGCGCTGCTACCAGACTAAACGTAATGCCATTTCCTCCAAAACCTAAAGCGAAATAACTGTTGGGTAATTTAGAATAAGTACCTATAAAAGGCAGACCATCTTTAGTTGATCCAAAGGTTCCGGCCCAGGTAAATTCGGATTTAAATTCTATGTCAGGAAAAATCTTTTCAAAATCTTTCACCAGTAACTTCTTCTTCGCATTGATCAGTTTATCCCGTTTAACCGGATCAAAGAACTTCTCATCCCTTCCCCCTATTAATATCCGCCGGTCTGGTGTAGAACGCATGTACAAATATGGATCTGAGGTATTCCAAATCAACACATCTTCCTTCCAAAAATTGCTTTTCATATTTGACTGTTCACTGATGGTTGCATAGGTGGAATGTAATTGAACGATGCGTTTACTTATAAAATCAACGACCTCATAACCCGTTGCATACACCAGTTTTTTTGCATGGATTCTATAACCACTTTCACTGGTAAGTTTTACTCCCTTCTTACTATGTTCAATATGGGAAATGGGTGTTCTGTCATAAATTTTCATTCCTTTACGGGTTGAGTATTGATGTAAACTATGTGCAAACGCATAGGCATCCATTTCTGCGCCACACTCAGATAAGATAGCGGCAGGTGCGTCGAAGCCAAAACGGTTAGAAACTTCCTCTGCTTCAAGATAATCTACCTTAAATCCATTCTCCTTACGGATGGCAAATTCATTCTTCAGAAATGAAATGTCTTTTTTAAGAGCTGCATAATAAAGACTTTTCTTTGATTTAAATTGATCAAACGACAATTTCTTACTGATGTCTTTTAATGTATCAATCGCCTCCACACACAATTCGTACGACCGGACTGCGTGCTTTAATCCTACCATGTGTTGTAATTCATGTAGCGGTGTATCAATCTCATACTGCAATAACGCCGTACTTGCACAGGTGCTTCCTAGACCTATCGTACGTGCATCAATCACAACACAATTAATACCGGCATTCACTAAATAATACGCCACCAGAGCGCCAGAAATACCTCCGCCTAAAATTACCACATCTGCGGTGAGTGTATCGTCCAATCGCGGATAGGAATATGGAAGTCCGTCTTTTATTAACCAGAAAGGATAGCCTGAAAGTAGATTCATTTTAATAGATGTTAGGTAAGAGATATGAGATTTGAGATAAGAGATAAGAGATGATAGATATGAGAATCGTTCTGTGTACCCGGCAAATCTATATGGAACTTTTTAAAAATTAATATGCAATGGAAATTATGTAAACTAAAAAATGAATTGTGTAAATCTTACAGATAAAAATTTTACACTTTTGTGATGTCATTATTCTTTGACAATCATTCATCTCTAATATTGATTCTAATCAACTCAAACATTATGGCAACTAAAAATAAAAAAGAAAACCTAAATAAGAAACACATTGCTCTTGGAACCAACACGCAATTTGCAGACGGTCAAATGCTGACAACTAATCAGGGATTACTAATTAATGATAATCAGAATTCATTGAAGGGTGGCAACCGTGGCTCAACATTATTGGAAGATTTTATACTCCGTGAAAAGATCACACATTTCGATCATGAAAGAATTCCTGAACGCATAGTGCACGCAAGAGGTTCAGCAGCACATGGTGTGTTTCAATTAACCAACCCAATCCCTCAATTTACGAAAGCAAAATTTCTAACCGATTCTTCAAAATCAGTTCCTGTGTTCGTTCGGTTCTCGACAGTTGCAGGATCACGTGGTTCAACAGACCTAGCAAGAGATGTACGCGGTTTTTCCGTTAAGTTTTATACAGATGAAGGAAATTATGATCTCGTTGGAAATAATATGCCTGTATTTTTTATTCAGGACGCGATTAAGTTCCCTGATCTCGTCCACGCCGTAAAACCTGAACCTCATAACGAGATGCCCCAAGCCGCTTCGGCACATGATACATTCTGGGATTTCATTTCGCTGATGCCTGAAAGTATGCATATGATTATGTGGACTATGAGCGATAGAGCGATCCCAAGAAGTTTACGAATGATGGAAGGATTTGGGGTGCATACTTTCCGGTTCATCAATGATGCCGGGATCTCACATTTTGTAAAATTTCACTGGAAACCAATTTTAGGAATCCATTCAGTTTGTTGGGATGAGGCTCAAAAAATTTCAGGAAAAGATCCTGACTTCCACCGTAGGGATCTTTGGGAATCAATCGAAAACGGTGCTTTCCCTGAGTGGGAATTAGGAGTACAGATTATCGCGGAGAAAGATGAACATATGTTTGATTTTGATCTTCTCGACCCGACTAAATTAATTCCTGAGGAATTAGTACCAGTACAAATAATCGGCAAAATGACATTGAATAGGAACCCTGACAATTTCTTTGCCGAAACAGAACAAGTGGCGTTTCATCCCGGACATTTAGTACCTGGTATTGATTTTACGAATGATCCTCTTCTACAAGGACGGCTTTTCTCCTATACAGATACACAATTGTCCAGATTGGGTGGTCCGAATTTTCATGAAATTCCGATTAATCGTCCGGTGGTGAATGTTTCCAATAACCAGCGCGATGGTCATATGAGACAAATGATCAATGGCGATAAAACAAGTTATGAACCAAACACCATTAGTAATGGATGTCCTTTTCAGGCAAAGGCTGCAGAAGGCGGCTTTACAAGTTTCCAGGAAAGAGTCGATTCGAAAAAAGTCCGGGAACGTAGTGCAAGTTTTTTTGATCATTTCAGTCAAGCGACACTATTTTTTAACAGCCAGTCTGAGGCAGAAAAAAAACATATGATCAATGCCTTGACCTTTGAATTAGGAAAAGTAGAACGCCCGGAAATCCGTGAACGCATGGTAGGACTTTTAACACAAGTTGATCAAGGTCTTGCCGCGAAAGTAGCGGATGGACTTGGCATGAACATTCCAAGACCATTAACACCGATGAATCATAGCATACCTGCAGACGGCGAGCCGAATAAGTTTCAGCCAGTAAAGGCGAAAGGAGCCAGCGTCAAATCAGCCGCGTTAAGTATGGAAGGCACTGTTAAGAACACGATTAAATCGCGACAGATTGCTATACTTGTTGCAGAGGGTGTCGACGAAAATTCGTTGAATAAAACAAAATCCGAACTTGAGAAACAAGGTGCTACCACAAAGATCATTGCGCCAACACCAGGTCTATTAAGACTTTCAAAGGGAAAGGAAATTAAAATTGATCAAAGCTTTCAGACGGCATCTTCAGTTATGTTTGATGCGGTTTTCGTTCCAGCAGGTTGTGGAACTGCACTCGCAGCCATTCCAGAAGCGATCCATTTTGTGAATGAAACTTTCAAACATTGTAAAACCATCGCAGTGGAAGGGAATGGCACTGAGCTTCTTGATGCTTCTTATATTAGTAAACGCATGCCTGCACAGAAAGATAAAAATAAAAAATCAGGCTTAGCAGGTGTATTAATAGACCAACCCACCATGGAATTTATACAGGCAATTGCACAACATCGTTTCTGGGAACGTGAAGAAATTTCGAATGTTCCCGCGTAAGCGCTAGACGGAAGAGATAAATTACAGAATCAATTATAAACATTAAAAACTAACATCATGAAACTAATTAAAGTTTTTCGTATCCGGTTACTTATACTTTTCGCACTTCTTGCATCATTCAGCAGTTGCTCTGTTATAGAAAATATTTTTAAAGCAGGCGTTTGGTCGGGTGTAATAATCGTAGTTCTTGTCATTGCCCTAATTGTTTTCCTGATAGGGAAAATGGGTGGAGGTAATAAATCATAATTCATTAACCAGTTTAAAATTCAAAATTTTGTTTACAGCGAAGATCATACGACATAGACATAAACATCATCATTATATAAATGATGATCTTAAATCCGTGACAGAAGAAACTCAATTTAAAATAGTGTTCTCACACCCTGACGAACTTATACGTTTTGAAATATGGTGTACAGAGAATGAGGGCTGTTACAGCTATGATAAGGAAAAAAGTATGCAGACCGGCACATTTCCTAAACTTGAAATCTTTAAGGAAGAGATTTGCTGGTGCGACCTGATGACCTATTATTTGTTGCATGTAGCGGGATATAACTATCATTCGTCAATTCATCCATATAAAGGAGAAGTGTATGAAAGAGAGTCATGAAAAGACCTGCACAAATGTTAGCAAACATTTTGAAAAAGAAGAAACAGGCTATTTCAATGGCTGAGAGTATGATATACGCTTATCTTTCTCATACAATCTGTTTTGTCTGGGGAACATCAGGTATCTTTATAGGTAGTGTTATTTATTATAGTGAAGAGGTAGAAAAAAATGTTGCTACCTTCCAGGAAGAATCTTGACAAGTAGTCTGCCGAATCAAAGGAGATTACAGATCAATTGGCCGTGAATCGTTCTTCCTTATTCAACGCGGCCGTGAGTGCCGAAATAAATGGCGGGCTGCTCCTGGGGGAAGTGAGAGTCCTGTTAAACCTGTAGGTACTGTTATCTTTTACGTCAGATTTCAGGAAGTAATTTAGTAACTTCATAAAAAATTCGGAGGAACACCTGTGCAGATCAAAAAGAAAGGTGCCGACACTATGTCTTGTTTATTACTAAAAGTATAATTCCAAAAGAAAGCTTGATGACACAATTCGTGCGAATCGTACGCGCGCAGAATCATTGGCTTATTTCCACTGATTCCTGATGTTGTCCTAAAAACTACATTCTCCTTGTATGAGGCATTCCATATTCCTAGGTAAACGAATTATGTAAAATTTATTTCTGACACTATAAGTCCTATTGATCAATACAGTCTACTTTTCCAACATGAAGATAAATACAACCTTCTTATACCTTTAAAATGTATGAATTCAAATACGACCCAGCTTATTGGAATTAGTGCAGGTATACTAACTGCCTTCTCTATGTTACCCCAGCTTATCAAGATTATTAAAGAAAAGAAAGCAGATGACATCTCCTATTTTATGTTGTTCATCCTTATTTCTGGTTTAATTTTATGGACCATTTACGGTGTCATGAAAAATGATATTCCCATCATTGCAACCAACGCATTTTCAATAAGCCTGAATGCAGTGCTGGTCTTTTTCAGGATTAAATACAGAAAGAAATAACATCATTCATAATTCAAAAATCTCATGGCAACTCCTCTATTAAGTTTCACAGGGAAAAGTATTTATTGTGCGATAGCAGATGTGCATATAGATCCGTGGATACCTGTAAACAAGGCTATCATCACTCACGCGCACAGCGATCATGCACGTTGGGGTAGCAAACATTACCTCGCTCACAAACATAGCGAGGCGATATTACGGCTGCGGCTCGGAGAAGACATTTCGTTACAAACGCTGGAATACAATGAAACCTTTATGATCAATGGTGTAAAGTTTTCACTTCATCCTGCAGGTCATATAATCGGCTCAGCCCAGGTTCGGGTAGAATATAAAGGCGAAGTATGGGTAGCGAGTGGAGATTATAAATTGGAGAACGACCATTTCTGTACTCCCTTTGAAGTGGTGCGTTGCAATGTGTTTATTACAGAATGTACTTTTGGCCTACCGATTTATACTTGGCAGCCACAAGATGAAATATTTTCAGAGATCAACCAATGGCATGCTAAAAATAAAAGTGAAGGAAAATCAAGCGTCCTGATGGGTTATTCGCTTGGTAAGATGCAACGGATACTGACAAATATTGACCTAGATGACGAACCCGTTTATGCACATGGTGCCATACATATTCTGAATGAACGATTGCGGCAAGCCGGATTTGATTTGCCGGAGCTCACACTCATTACAAAAGATACCGACCGTAAAAAACTGAAAGGCGCTTTGGTACTTGCGCCACCTTCAGCAGATAATACACCCTGGGTAAAGAAAATGAATCCGTATTCTCTTGGATACTGTTCAGGCTGGATGCGGGTTAGGGGTGCCAAAAACAGACGGGCGGTCGATCAGGGTTTCGTATTGAGCGATCATGCCGATTGGAAAGATTTGAATACTGCCGTCAGAGAAACAGGTGCCGAGAAAGTATATGTCACACATGGTTCTACAAGTATTTTTTCAAAATGGTTGACAGAAAACAACATTCCTGCCGCGGAGGTTCAAACAATGTATGGCGATGATGAAGAAAAAGAAACTGAAATGATTGAAGAAATAGTTGCGGACAAAATTGAAGAAGATCTCACGAATTCAAATCCAGCATCATGAAACAGTTTGCAACCTTATTCTTAGATTTGGATAGAACCAACAAGACCAACGATAAAGTGGCGTTGCTGAAACATTATTTTCTGAATGCGTCCGATGACGATAAAGTTTGGGCATTAGGTTTATTTACCGGACGGCGACCATCGTTCAAAGTCAATAGAACACAGGTTCAGCAATGGGCTGCCCAAGAAGCGAATATTCCGGATTGGTTATTTCGGGAAAGCTATCAAAGCGTAGGTGATTTAGGAGAGACTATCTCACTCATTCTTCCAAAAAATCAGCATACAATACAGGAGCGAACATTGAGTGCTTGGTTTGATTATTTAAGTCAGCTTCCCGCAATGAATGACGAAGAAAAACGCGCGCATATCAAATCTGCATGGAAGCAACTATCGCAACATGAGATCTTTGTATTTAATAAATTGATGATGGGTAGTTTTAGGATTGGTGTGTCTCAAACATTAGTAGTGAGGGCTTTATCTGAAGCAATGGAATTGGAGGCTAATACCGTCACACATCGACTAATGGGAAAATGGGTTCCCGGGAAGGTCACTTTTGAAAATCTTTTATTAGTGGAGGATAAGAACGATAACGCGTCTCGCCCCTATCCTTTCTTTTTAGCGTATGCAATTGAAGGTGAGGCTGCAAGTTTAGGAGAACCCGACGACTGGCAAGTAGAATGGAAATGGGACGGCATTCGGGCTCAAATTATATTCCGTAACAATGAATTGTTTATATGGACACGCGGCGAGGAATTAGTAACTGATAAATTTCCTGAGTTACAAATCTTAAAAACTATGTTACCAGAAGGAACTGTATTGGATGGTGAAATAGTTAGTTTCCGCGATCAACGACCATTGCCATTTAATATACTCCAAACAAGAATTGGACGTAAGACATTAAGTAAAAAGAATCTTGAAGAAGCACCTGTTGCTTTTATTGCCTATGATATGCTGGAAGACAATGGATTGGATATCAGGAATATTTCAATAGCGGAAAGAAGACTAAAACTTGAAACATATTATGACGAACTTCAATCGTCCGGGGTCTTTCATTTATCGAAAATTCTGTCATTCAATGCATGGGAGGATTTAGTTAGTTTACACAATGAATCTAGAGCCAATGTAGCCGAGGGTTTTATGCTAAAGAGAAAAAGTAGTTCCTATCAGGTTGGACGAAAAAAGGGCGATTGGTGGAAATGGAAAGTGAATCCTTTAAGTATAGATGCCGTATTATTGTATGCACAGAAAGGAAGCGGGCGGCGAGCTGAATTATATACCGATTACACATTTGCAGTTTGGAATGAAGAAGGAAAATTAATTCCATTTGCAAAAGCGTATTCTGGTTTGACGGACAAAGAAATTGCCGAAGTCGATAATTTTATTAAACGAAATACATTGGAGAAATTCGGGCCCGTTCGAACAGTTACCCCTAAACTTGTTTTCGAAATCGGATTTGAAGGAATCAATGCCTCTTCAAGACATAAGTCAGGCATAGCGGTTCGTTTTCCACGTATACTTCGTTGGCGAAAAGACAAACCTGTGGAAGATGCAGACACGTTGGAGAACCTAAAAAAAATACTGGATGCGTATCAATAACTATTATAGATGAAGCAAACCAAAGGGTATAAAATTCTGTTGCAATGGCTAAAATCAAAGCAGTGGAAACCGGCTCCTTTTCAGAAGGAAATGATACAGGTTTTTCTTGAAGGGAAAAGCGGTTTGCTCAATGCACCAACTGGAAGCGGAAAGACCTATGCCTTATGGTTTCCAATCCTTATCCGTTATATGAATTTAATGAAGGATCATTCCAACAAGGCTCCTAAAGGATTACAGGTTTTATGGATCACACCTTTACGTGCGCTTGCCAAAGATCTTCAACGAAATATGGAAGACGCTTGTAAAAGTCTTGAAATTCCCTGGGAGATCGGCATCAGAACTGGCGATATAAAAGCGAAACAACGCGCCAGTCAGAAAAAACAAATGCCACAGGCCTTGATCATTACACCGGAAAGTCTTCATTTATTATTTGCACAAAAAAACTCTAGCGAGATCTTTCAACATCTTTCAACAGTTATTGTGGATGAATGGCATGAATTACTTGGTAGCAAACGTGGCGTTCAGATAGAACTCGCTTTAGCAAGATTACGTACTATCAATCCTTCGTTGCAAACATGGGGAATTTCGGCCACTATAGGAAATCTTGAACAGGCGAAAGATGTATTGCTTGGAGTAGATGAAAGGCAACAGAATAATGTGATCGTCTCAGCACCTTCAACAAAGAAAATTATTGTGGAAAGTATATTACCCGATCGTATCGAGAGCTTACCTTGGGCCGGTTATCTTGGTATTAATTTATTAGATAAAGTAGTCGACGTTATTAAAAAAAGCAGAACCACACTCCTCTTTACCAATACACGTTCGCAGACAGAAATCTGGTATCGCGCGGTGATTGAAAAATATCCTGAGTTTGCCGGAATCACTGCCTTACATCATGGCTCGCTAGATAAGGAACTTAGAAACTGGGTAGAAGAATCGCTTCATAATGAAAAACTAAAGTTAGTGATTTGTACATCGAGTCTTGATCTGGGTGTCGATTTTCGTCCAGTGGAAACAGTGATACAAGTGGGAAGTCCTAAGAGTATTTCCCGCTTTGTACAACGTGCCGGTAGAAGCGGACATCAACCTGGTGCCGTAAGCAGAATCTACTTTACACCTACACATTCACTCGAACTGATCGAAGCCGTTTCATTACGCGAAGGCGTGGAAAAAAATATAATTGAAGAACGAACGCCTGTCATCAATGCGTTTGATGTGTTGGCACAATGGATGGTGACTGTGGCTGTTGGCGAAGGTTTCAAGGAAGAACAACTTTTTGAAGAGATCAAAAAAACGTATTGCTATCGCTTTATCGAACGAAAGGAATGGGAATGGCTCTTGGGTTATATTACCACAGGAAGTTCGTCGCTTACATCTTATGATGATTTCAAAAAAGTAGAAATTGAGAATGGTGTGTATATGGTTAAAGAAAAAAGAATAGCCACACGTCATCGTTTAAGTATGGGAACCATTGTATCTGATTCTTCGCTGACAGTAAAATTCCAACAAGGAAAATATCTTGGATCGATAGAAGAATCGTTTATCTCTAAATTGAAGCCGGGTGATGTATTCTGGTTTGCGGGCATGAGTCTTGAGTATCTTCGTATCCGCGAGATGACTGTGACTGTTCGGAAAGCACCAAATGCGAAAGGAAAAATTCCTCAATGGCTCGGTGGGCGAATGCCATTATCGTCTAAATTATCAGCATTTATTCGGGAACGTTTAGCAGATGCATTGGAAAATCCAAACAAGGAAGTTGAAATAAATAAGTTACAGCCACTACTAGAACTTCAGAATAAACGATCTGCAATTCCTGCGAATAATGAATTGTTGATTGAACAGTGTAAGACCAAAGAAGGCTATCATATTTTTATGTTCCCGTTTGAAGGTCGACTCGTTCATGAAGGCATGGCAGCATTATTAGCATGGCGTATCAGTCGACATATTCAAATTACTTTCTCCATCGCTATGAACGATTATGGGTTTGAATTATTGAGTGATCAGTTTATAAATATTGAAGAGATCATAGAACAAAACAAGATCTTTAGTTCTGAAAATCTGCTGGATGATATTCAGAAAAGTATTAATGCGAATGAAATGGCAAAACGTAAATTCAGGGAAATCGCCTCCATTGCAGGTTTAATCTTTACTGGGTTTCCGGGGAAACAAATCAAAACAAAACAATTACAGGCATCCTCATCATTATTATTTCAGGTGATCTTTGATTATGAGAAAGATAATTTATTTATGCGTCAGGCTTACCAGGAGGTATTAGATTATCAATTAGAAGAAATAAGACTAAGGCAAGCACTCGACAGGATTTCATCACAACAAATTTTGATCAAACAAACAACGAAACCAAGTCCTTTTTCCTTCCCAATATTAGTAGATCGTTTGCGCGAGCAGATGAGTTCGGAGACATTAGAAACACGTGTTCAGAAAATGATTAAACAATACAGCGATGAGGATTGAGATTCTTGGAAATAGTTTTTTATTGCTTCATCAAAAGGCAATCTATTGGGAGAATGAAAAAATCTT
>Ga0105047_10002008_pt1 | contig 36496 bp, 28 predicted proteins | sample MAT04_FD_78384 | JGI IMG/M metagenome (GOLD analysis project Ga0105047, IMG submission 78384) | Freshwater microbial communities from Lake Fryxell liftoff mats and glacier meltwater in Antarctica - MAT-04 (megahit assembly) | ecosystem: Environmental > Aquatic > Freshwater > Ice > Liftoff... | reverse complement strand
GCTGTCTGCGTGTCTGTGAATCCTGTCGGGCCAACGTTCGAATGCTCCGCCCGCCATCGCACGGGTATTGGACCAGCCCAAATAGTGAATTCACCGATTGAACCATTTGCCAGAGGATCAAAGCGGTGAACCTGCATGACCATCAGGGGCGGCGTGAGTGCCTTCAAAATGCCGGTCTGGAAATGAAATTCCGAAACGGCCGCTAGAGGGGCATTCACAGTAAATCGAAATTCGAAGACAGGCATTGCAGGTTTATGGCCAGAAGGTGGCAAAAATCAATCCAGTGATCAGTCCAAAACAAACACCATCTATGATGTCCATCAGCATTGGGCGGCGATGCGTTCCGAACCAGATGGAATTCGGTACGTGGCCGAATGCGTAGGCGAGAATTCCCGCAGTGCCCGTGACCTGGAACACTTTTGAAAAGGTGGCACCTTGATCCAGAGCCAGAGTTGCCAGGTAGGCGATAAAAAAACTTGTGACCAGATAGAAGACAAACGTCTGCAGCAGGTTGCGGCCCATGCTGACCTGGCGACTCCAGAGATTCAGAGTGCCCCACGGTCCGGATGAAATTCTTTGCTGTTTCGATTCATCAGCCATCGCTTCCTTTGTTCGCGCCATTGGAAACATGTATTGTCCCGGTCGCAGTCCCCGGCTGCGAATGAAATCCATGACTTCGCCCTCGTCGGGGATTTCGTTCCAGTCCGGAGTGTGGTGTCCAATCACAACCCATGCCAGAAAACTGGCGAAGAAAACTGCGATGCTCGAAAGCAAAATCGGCAACCATAACGCGGCAAGTTCACTCAAGACTGTTCTCCAGTCAGGTAATTTGGCTATTAAGCATCGAGTGGCAGATGAATCGTCACCAGTGGCGACGGCTTGTAATTCGTTTAACCCGTGGCCGCAGGCCAGGTTGTCTGTGCCTGGCCTGTCGGCCACGGGTTAAACGAACGATTCCTGCCGCTCGACATCCCTGCAAATCGGCCGTATTCATTTGGGAGTATTCTTTTTTTATTTCAGCGTTCCGCTTCACGGTTTTGGAGCAGGTTGTTCGTCAGAAAAATCCAGTTTCAGGATGTGCGATTCAAAACTCAGTTCAAGCTGGTGCTTAAGTCCGTCGATTCGCAGCCAGAAATCGTTCAGCCCCATACCGACATCGTTCTGATTGAACAATTCCTGGCCGGTTCTTACATCAATCAATTTTGCGCCAATTCGGACGCGACGTATCCTTGACTTCGGGTCTGCAGCACCGCCACGACTGAGCAGCACCAGAATCGGTGAATTGGGCAGAATCACTCTGGTCTGCGCCGCAGCGCGACGAATGAAACGATGGTCAAGCGGCTCATCCCAGCGAAGTTGCATCGTTTGTCCGTCGATGCAGAACATTCGGCCATACACATGCATCGCATCAATGACGGGATCCAGGTCGAAGGATGGATCATCCACGCCTTCCGGCAGCACGATAAAATTGCCCAGCGACTGCACCAGAAACAAATCACGTGGTTCGGGAACGGGCTTCACACTCTGACTGGTGAGAACGTGACCGGTATCGATACGAATCAATTTGAGTTCGTGTTCATCGCTCAAAACCGCAACGACATCATTGACCACGTTCGAAAACACGGTATGCGCCGGCAGATCGATCGACCACGTCACAGCATCCGTCATCAGGTCGCGGCATTCCAGAGATGACCGGGTTGTTCCGAGCCGGAACAGGACACACGATTGCCCCTGTATGGCGATTCGCCACAGCAAATTCTCGCCAGGTTCGATTGGGAAATCCGATACCGACGATCCGACGTTCCCAGTGGCCTCATCCCACCACTCGGGAAACCCTGAAGTTTTCAGGACCGTACCGTCAAGCAAATCACGAGACTCAATCTGCCGGGAATTTTCTGACAGCACCAGCACGGCATCGCTCGTCGTCAGCAGGACGGAATCGCCTGGGACTTCGTCCACTTGCCACATGAACTGGCCTGACAGCGTATCGAAAACCAGCAGCCGACGACCAGCGACCAATGCAACCGCTGTCTGTGTCACTGGTGCGACCGGGTAATAGCCGGATAATTGGGGAGCAAACTGCGGGATTCGATCGGCAGGTTCAATATAGCTGCGATAGTCGGCAGCATCTGGATCGACAGAGACTGAATTGAGTTGCAGTGACCACAGAACTCCTGGCTCCGAAATTCGTTCATCGCCTTCAGTGCGTTCCTTGAGATGGCTGGTGTCCAGTGAATAAATTCTGCCGTTCAGATTCAACAGCAGCAGGTGTCCGCTGGCGGTCAAATACGTATCTGACGAGCTGCGGTCACTCAAACCTTCACCCGCTCCCGGAACCGGAAGCGTCCAGCGAACACGCCCTTCTGCATCGTAGGCCGCCACCTTTTGTTCCTGGTAAAGCACTGCAAATGACCAGCCGCGAAACTTGCCCGGTGTTCCGAAAAGTGGAACTGCCATATCTGGAATATCATGCGGCAACTTCTGTTGCGGCATCACAGTACGATGATCGGACTGCTCGATTTTCGCCGTCAAACCCCATCCCGAAATTTCCGGCGCGACGGCGTCAGCATGTTCAGAAAACCACGCTTCCAAAACTGGCTGATTGATCATCGCGGCGGCGGTGATCATCCGTTGGTTGTTGAACGGACTCTTAACGTCGGGGGCGATAAACTCCGCATGGATCGCTCGGATCATGGACAGATCATCTTTCGCCAGCCAACGATCGAGCAACGCCTTTACAGTTGCTCCATCGTTTATTCCGGCACGCATCATTTCAAATTGAATCTGCTGCCTGGTTAGTTCACCAGCAACATCATTGTCCTCAGGGACAACAGACTGCAGGACATGCAGCGCCAGTTGCGGCATTCCGCCTGAAGCAAGATCTCGCACAAACTCTAACTGCCGGTCTCTGTCCGACGTTAAATCCAAAGCGGCAACACTGGATTCGCGCAGTAGATTCTGAAGTTCGGTACGATCCTGCGGACTGCGCTCACGCATTGCGCTGCGAATTCCGGACGCAAAAGTCAGTGACTTCAGGCGTCGCAGGGAACCGATCTCCATCTCGTCATTCTGCCCTGCAATCATTTCCGGCAGGATTGTCCTCAGGCTGTCAGCCAGATCCTGCACGCTGATCGAATTGCCCGTACTCAAGCCCTGCGCGATCAATCGAGTCAGCTCCGAGAGTTGACGCTGTGACGGGTAATGAGATAAATCGAGATCGGGCGGATTCATTCCCAGCATCAGTTGCAGCAGGCCGGGGAGGGGGCGATCTTCTTCGGCCTGACCAATCAGTTCTCGAATACGTCCGACCAAAGGCTGATTCGCCGCGAAGTCCGACCGCAACGATTCCATCAGCACATCGATCAGCAGATTCCGGGCGGCTACGCGATTTGCCGGATCCTCTATCGCTTTTTCCAGCAATACGATCGCGCCAGGGGCATCGTTCTGAAGCAAACGCTCGGTCGCCAGATCTGTCGGCTGAAGCTCTTCGAGCCCCTGTATGAAGGCTCGAACAGTTTCCAGATCCTGTGAAAGAACCTGATCGCCGATGAACAGCAGATTTCCGGGTGTGTGACGATCGCTGCTCCCTGTTTGCGGTGACTTGTGCGTGATCAGGTATCTGGACGCCAGGCGATGTCCGGTCTCCAGATCAAAGCTCACGATGGCTGGCTCGGACGTTGGGACATGCAGCAACCGATCGTCCGCTGCCGGACGTCCGCAAACGATGCCCTGCAGAATCGGCTGACTCCAGAGCGGCTTACCATCATCGATCTGAAACGCCTGTATCGTGCTGTTGCCGCACAGGATCAATTTGTCGTCCGTAATCGCCGCGATACCGTGAAACGGGCCGCGATCCATTTTCCAGCGTTCCTTACCGGTCTGCAGATCCAGGCAGAACAGTTTATCTGAATCGCGAGGTGTCACGAGAACTCGGTTGCCGGCAATACGAGGCAACGAATCGATCCATCGAGAATCCAGATCGACTCGACCCGAATCTCCCATGTCACGACTGCCGGAAAGAACGGGATCGTCGCCACCGATTTCCATACGTCGGATAAGTCCTGCGTAACGAAACACCCATCGCACGGCATGATCGTCTGCCGAAACAGCAACGATACGTTCGTCGCAGGTCGGGCAGACCAGCAATCCATGCGCGTACGATGGCACAAGACCCGCATGTTTACGCAGGGGATGAGACGTCGAATTGAACTGAGGCTGCGTCAACATCTGAGATCTGACGATGCGAGGATTTGCCGGACCGGAATCGGAAGTGGCCGGTTCGGCGATTTGCAGCAGAAAAATTCCTTCGCTGCTTTCCGCAAGGACGTAGATGCGATTCCCAAGAACCAGTGGTGCGCCCAGAAAATAAAATCCCGCCAGCAGATTGCCCTTTCCTCGGGCCTGCGCGACCGATTGAGTCTGCCCGCCCACTTCCCATTTGAAAAGCCCACTTTTGAGATCATAGGCACGGACGAAATTGCTCTCCGGCAGAACATTTTGTGCGCTACGCATCACCAATCGGTATTGATCTTCGCCGGTTGTTCCGGATGGATCTTCACAGACATACAATGTTGACGCGGATGCCGCGAGCTGAGCGGTGGTGTTCGTGCGTACCAATTGGTTTCGGAAGCTGGCGGCCATTAAAAGAGGCAGTGTCGCGGCCTGCATCTCGGCGCTACGGGCCAAACTGGCGGGTCCGTCTGCGTCGAGATTCTCTCCATCTGCAGATGCATCGGGCTCACGAGCATTTTCTTCGACGGCCTGAAGCACATCGAGTATACGTCCGTTCGGATGAGCCACTTCCCAGACAATTTCTCCGTCAACAGCGTTTACCGCACGCACACCCCACTGCGTGCGAAAGATCACCAAGTCTCCGACGCGGAGTGGTGTCGCGGCAGGAATCACAATACTGTTCTCTTGTTCCTTCTCATCATTCAACGCAAGCATCGGATTGCGGAGTGATTGCAGAATCGGATTGAGGCGGTCTGCATACAGGACGTCCTGCATCTTCATTGAGTCGGCGAACCATGCTTGTTCCAGCCGAGCGGGACCGCGAGATCGAGCCGCGAAACGGCGATAGTCACCGCCCGGTTGAGTCCATTCCGACACATTCACTGCGGGAACTCCCGTGAATGTCGCAAACCACTCGTGCATGTCCTGCGCGGAAAGAGATGCCGGACGTGGCGAATCCTGCAATGCGACGGGCTGTGGGTTCACGGACATCAGTGTCTGGAGACTCTCGATTGCGTCGGCACACAACCCTGCGCGCCAGTTGCAAACAGCGATCTGCAGAGACAACGCAGCGGAGTTTTCATCATCGGCCCGCTCGCCGCTGATTCGCTGTATGCGACTGAGCAACAATGCCGCCTCCAGATCATCGCCGCGATCGATCGATTGTCGCGCCAAAATGCGGAGACCGTTTTGTGAGGCGGGACAGAAGGCATAACGCAACGTCAGACGTCGCAGTCCCGGAAAATCACCTGTCGTAACGGCCTCTGCAATCCGTGCTTCGGCCACGCTCTCGAACTGTTTACGAAATTCGGCGGAAAATGTCTCCGGAGCATTCAGGAACAAATCTTCCAGTCGAGCACGACCGCCTGCAAGCTGCTGCGTCTCACCGGGCTTCAGTTGATTCACATCCGCTCCGGACGCGGTCAACAATGGATCTTCACGCTCACAGGCCAAAGCCCACGCTGTATCGAATCGTTCCACAGCTTGCAGCCATTGCTGGTCTGTCAGCGATTTCTCGGCGTCAGATATTAACTTCAGCAACTCCCGCTGACGAACGTCGTCTCCGTCCTGAAACGCCACGACCAATTGCGAGAAGAGACATAATCCGACGCAACACGCGATCACCAGAGCGCGTAACAATCGAGCACTGCTTAGGACAAATTGACGGAAATTGACTTCCATAAACAACTGCCAAATTGCGAGACACCTGTGAACATTGCCCGAAAAGACAACGATCTGATTGACAGTGTCTCAAATCCAGCCTCATTCGTCTATTTGGACTGTCCGACTTTTACACGCGATACAGCGAGTCAACGTGGTGGGCTGCCGCGGCTTAGAAATTGTCCCGCAAATAAGATCCTGTCTCGAGTAGACGGACCGAGCTCGCCGCACTGCCGGAACTGCGGTCGCAGTCTACTGACGTAATGAAGGACATAGTTTTCCACGACGAACCATTCAGCGAGTGATGTTCCGGCAACGGGCGACCCTGGTCCTACAGGTGTTTCGCTTGTCGCACCAGGCCCGGCAATACGTCCGCGTGCAGATCGGCGATTCGACCGGCTTTCAGCAAGTCCCAGGCAATCGCGGCCATCGCGGCATTGTCGGTACACAATTCCATCGGAGCGATCAGCACTTCGATGCGTTCGCGCTTCGCCATGCGATGCAGTTCGTCGCGGAACAATTGGTTTGCCGCAACTCCTCCACCGACACACAATCGACGATAGCCAAGCTGCCGTGCTGCCATACGGCACTTTTCCACGAGTACTTCGACGGCAGCTTCCTGGAAACCGGCGGCCAGGTCGGCGACTCGGTCGGCTGGCGTTTCTTTCAACTGGTCCGGTCCTGGAATTCCACGAGCGGCATACAGCACGGCGGTTTTTAATCCGCTGAAACTGAAATCCAGCTTGCCACTGTGCAGCATCGGACGAGGCATTTTGTAGCGTCGCGGGTTTCCCGACATCGCGACCCTTTGAATGGATGGACCGCCGGGATATGGCAGGTGCAGAATCCTGGCCACTTTGTCGAAGGCCTCCCCAGCCGCATCATCGATCGTACTGCCGATGAGTTTGCATTCTGTCGCCGATCGGCAATCGTAAAGATTCGTATGCCCGCCACTCACCACGAATCCGGCACACGGATAAATGGATTCGGCATGCCCCATGCCACACGCATAGATATGGGCTTCGACATGATTGACCGTGATCAACGGAATCTGCAGAGTCATCGAAATGGTCTTTGCTGCCGTGAGTCCCACAAGCAGAGATCCGACAAGTCCCGGCTCCGTCGTGACAGCCACGGCATGAAGATCCTGCGGCGTGCAGTTCGCATCCTGCAACGCGGCCTTGATCACCGGCAGAATTCGTCTCACATGCGCGCGGGATGCTATCTCAGGAACAACCCCACCCCATTCGATGTGCAGTTCATGCTGCGATGCGACAATACTGGAAAGCACAGCCCCGTCTTCGCGCAAGACTGCAGCAGCCGTTTCGTCGCAGGAGGATTCGATGGCGAGAAGAACTGAGCCGCATCGTGAACTATCCGATGCCTGCACTTGCCTGTCATTCATTGCGCCAGCCGTTCATTCAGAATTCTAGCCACGCGGCTGAAACTTGAAAGTTGTCGGAGTGCGTCCGGGTTGAGCTTGCCGACGATCATGTACGACCGCTTGCCCTTTTCATACGCATTTTGGCAATTCTTCGTCGCGATCACGAGCCGAGCCTGAACGTCGTCGCGTGATCGTTTTTCGATGTCGGATATGGGAGGCAATTGATTCTCGTTGAATCCCTGTCGAAAGTTTTCCCGCATGGTTTCGCGATCGGCAAGAATCCATGTCTCCATGCAGGTTGTCATGAACAGCACCTGATCGTCCAACGCGCCGTCAGGACGATCCCACTTTGTCACAGTCGTAACATTCTCCAAGTGATCCCAAGCCGCATCGATGTCGCTAATCGGCTCTTCGCTGTCGATCCACATGGCGACGAAGTCTGCTTTTGCTGCATCGTGAGCCATGCGGAAGTCGCGGAAAACAGTGTCACGACCGCCGCCCGCGACGAGTTTCGGTTGGCGACCCGAGAATCCCATTCGGTCAAGCAGTTTGTGGAACGCCTCTGTGCAGCGAATGTTGACGTGCTTGGAATCTGCACCACGCGCACCACCTTCGATGTAGATGCACGCTGATTTTCGCTGCTTCACCATCGCTTGCCCCCGAGTTGTCCTTTGATCCACAGTGTGCCAAGCGAGTAGTTTTCCAGCCAGACCTTCAAGTCATCCGGGTTAAGGCGAGTCATCTCTGTCTGCCCGTTGTGCTTTTCGCAAACAATGATGCACTCCGGCGTTTCAGTAAGCGCATCGACCAAAATGTCCGAATGCGTCGTGACGATCAATTGCGTTCTCATTGATGCATCGACAAGAAGATCAGCAATCTTCGGAATAAGATCCGGGTGCATCCCAAGTTCCGGCTCCTCAATACAAATCAACGGTGGCGGTTCAGGGTCGCAGAGGATGGCAAGCAAACACAGATAGCGAATCGTCCCATCTGACAATCGCGTGGCAGGAATCGTGAACTCGCCTTCGGTGAAAAACACCTGTACTGTGCCCCCTTCGACGCTCACATCGAAGTCCGTCAGTCCTTCATACAGATCCCGCAAACCGGCAAGCACAGCAGCCTTCGCCTTCGGATTTCTTCTGAGACGATTTAGAAACATGCCGAGGTTTGAAAAGTCTTCCGCGAGCCGGTCGCTGCGTTCGTCGGCACGCTGTGGTTGGCGGCAAACAGAATGACGACCGAACGTCCATTCGCGGTAAAGCTGAATCTGCTTGTACACCTTTTCGAGCAGCGTGATCTCTGGCGCATTCATTGGGTCTCGCCACTGAGCCAGAATCGACGCATTTGCATCAATATTCTTACTGACATCCTGTAGCGTACCATCCGCGCGGTACATCACCGCTGTGATACCAAGATCGTTGCGATATCGAAAACTTAGGGAGCCTTCGGCTGAGCCAACTGATACGTTTTCCGCCTGAATCTCCAGGCGGTTTGGGTCAAATCTTGGGCCAAGCGTTATTGCGTGAACTAGAGTCGTCGAATCGTCAGATGGCATGACGACTATTCCGCCGATCGTGGCGGAGATCTCAGCTGGGTCATCTGGCTTCCCCTTCCAGATCCATTCCCTGCTGCCACCGCCCTTCGCAAGCACATCACGCCATTCACCGGTCATACTGCGAAGCAACGCGATGCCGGCGATGAGGTTGGATTTACCCGACCCATTCGGACCGACCAACACGTTCAGGTTTGTTAGCTTCAGCGCTGGCATATCGGGGCCGAACGACAGGAGGTTGCGCAGCGTGATTTCAAGCAGCAGCGGAGTGCGTTGTATTTGTGACATCTCAACAGATCCTTCAGAACGGTTCAGGACCGCAGGTCACGCCTTCGTAATCACATCCTTGCCAACCCATGGTCGCAGCACTTCAGGCACAACAACACTGCCGTCGGCCTGTTGATAGTTTTCCAGTACCGCAATGATCGCTCGAGCGCAGGAGATAGCGGTACCGTTGAGAGTCTGTACAAACTGAGTTCCCTTTTTGTCGGGACTCTTGCAGCGGATATTCAGGCGGCGAGCTTGATAGTCGGTGCAGTTGGAGGCACTGGTGACTTCGCCGTATTCTCCGCCGTCGCCGCGACCGGGCATCCAGGCTTCGATGTCGAATTTGCGATACGCAGGTCCGCCAAGATCGCCCGATGCCGTGTCGATGACTCGATACGGAATGCCGAGTCCCTGGAAGACTTCTTCTTCGATCGCCAGGATTTCTTGATGCAGGGTATCAGATTCGGCAAGGTCCGGGCCGGTGTAACCGAACATTTCGACCTTCGTAAACTGGTGTACTCGATAAATGCCGCGACCTGCTCGTCCGGCAGCTCCGGCTTCGGTGCGGAAACAGTGAGAGAGACCCGCATACTTCAACGGCAGCGAAGCCACATCCAGGATCTGATCCTTCTGGATTCCGCCCAGTGTAATTTCCGCAGTGGCGACAAGGCTCAAGTCACTGTTCGCCACCGAATAAATCTGAGTTTCATTTCCGCGTGGATTGAATCCAATGCCTTCCAATACTGAATCGCGGGCAAGGTCCGGGGTCGTAAACAGCGTGAAGCCTTTGCTGCGGAGCTTTGTCAGAGCGAACTGCACGAGCGCCATTTCGAGCATGACGGCGTCGTTCTTCAGGAAGTAAAAACCCGATCCTGCAACACGAGCACCGGCTTCGAAATCAATCAGGTCCAGATGCGCGGCGATCTCGACATGGTCCTTGGGCTTGAACTCAAATTTCGGTTTGTTGCCCCAGACAGTGATCTCTTTTGCGTCGTCTTCGCCACCAATCGGAGCTTCGGGATGAGTCATGTTGGGGACAAGAATCTGCTCCAGCCGCAGTTGCTCCTCAATGACTTTCTGTTGTTCTTCTGTTGCGCTCACCTGTTCGCGAAGTGACTTACCTTGTTCGACAAGTTTTGGTCGATCGGCAGGCGATGCTTTCGGAATCTGCGCCGACACTTCCTTCTGCTGGCGACGCAGTTCGTCGCCCTTCGCGATGAGCGCGTTTCGTTCGTCGCGCAGACGTATCACAGCATCAACGTCTGCGGTGACTCCGCGCTTGCGGCAATTGTCGATGACGAGGTCACGGTTTTCGCAGATGAACTGCAGATCCAGCACTGGGGAAACTCCTGTAGGTGTTTGATTTCCGGCGAGCGGAGCGGCGTCAGCCCTCCGGTCAAACCAAACGCAATCGGAGGGCTCACGCCCTGCCGCTCGCCGTTGTTGATTTACGACTGCACCTTTGCCAGTTCTGCCCACAGGCAGGCGCTGGCGCGAGTGCCGCGATGAAAGTCCTGAACGTGAATGTGTTCGTCAGGGCTGTGGAGGTTGTCGGAATTCCTGCCCCAGCCGAGCAGCAGGGTATCGATTCCCAGAATCTGTTTGAAGCTGAGAACGACCGGAATTGAACCACCCTCACGAACCAGAACTGGTGGCTGGCCAAATGCGGTTTCCACAGCCTTGCGGGCGGCAGTCAGCCAATCGCTGGTCGGATCGAAGACAAACGCCTCGCAGCCATGAGATCGTTTGAATTCGAATTCAATTCCCGGAGGGCAATTTGACTTCAGAAACGCCTCAAGGGCATCGAGCACTTTTGCCGGTTTCATTGTCGGAACCAGGCGGCACGTGATTTTCGCTGTCGCACGAGACGGGATAATCGTCTTCGGCCCTTCACCCTGATAGCCGCCGGCAATGCCATTGATGTCGCATGTCGGCCGCGCCGTGCGGCGTTGCAATGTCGTGTATCCCGTTTCGCCAAATGTGGCCGAGCTGCCGACTTCTTTCAGGAAATGCGATTCTTCAAACGGCAATGCAGCGTACTGTTCCAGTTCCAGCGGCGTGAGTTCCACGACATCGTCGTAGAATCCGGGAATCTGAACGCGTCCATCATCACCGACCAGTTTACCGCACATCTTTGCGAGTGCATTGACCGGATTGGCGATGCTGCCGCCATAGATCCCGCTGTGAAGATCTTTGGATGGCCCCTTCAGCCTCACTTCCGCAGCGACGATGCCTCGCAGGCCGCAGGTGATTGCCGGAATTCCGTCGCCGTACTGGCTGGTATCACTCACAACCGCAACGTCGGCTTTCAGAAGTTCGCCCTGCGTTTCGAGGAAGTGATCCAGGTTCGCACCGCCGACTTCTTCTTCGCCTTCGATGAGCACCTTCACATTGACCGGCAATTCGCCGTTCAGCTTCACCCAGGCGGCAATCGATTTCAGATGTGTAAACAATTGCCCCTTGTCATCCGTCGCACCGCGGGCGAAAAGTTTCCCATCACGCACTTGCGGTTCAAACGGTGGCGTTGTCCAAAGATCCAGAGGATCGGGTGGTTGAACGTCGTAGTGACCATAGACCAGAACCGTCGGCAGTTTGGGGTCTCGAATGCGTTCGCCGTAGACAATCGGATGACCTTTGGTCGGAAAGATCTTAGCCGTAAGGCCCGCGTCTTTCATCGATGCCATCACCCAATCGGCGCAGCGCTGCATGTCGGGAACGTACTTGCTGTCGGCGCTAATACTTGGGATTCGCAGGAAGTCACAGAGTTCGCTAAGAGCAGTCTCCTGTTGCGACTTGAGATGGTCGAGAATGTTTTGCATAGTTTTGTTTTTTCGTCTAAGTAGGCCGATCTGTCCCCAGATCGGCATCCCTTTATCGTCGCTCAGGATAGAACAGCCGAATTCCCAGCACAACGGCACCGGCTCCCGACCTGGGACAGGTCGGGCTACTTGATCTTGTAACAGCAAATCACGTCCTGGTCGCGGAGATACAGTCGACCGTTGCTGATGACGGGATGCGTCCAGACTTTTCCCTGGGGATTTCGCTGCGTTGTCTGAGGATCCAGTTTGAACTTACTTCCGGGCTTGTATTCTTTCTCCGTGGCCTCCACCAGATAGCATTCCCCGTCACCCTCGGAAAGGCAGTAAAGCATTCCATCGGCACACGCCACAGCGCCCTTGCTGCCGTTCTTCTGTTTGTCGCTCCACACAAGTTCGCCGGTGGCAAAGTTCTGACAAATGATACCGTTATCGTCGCTATGACCGTACAGATAATCGCCGAGCAGCAACACGCCACCGTGCTGGTTCTTCATCACTTTGTTGTCGTAGATCTTTTCGACTTTGTTGTCGGCTGTGATGTTCAGCAGAAGGCAACCGGCTCCATAGCCGGCGGTAACGTAGACCTGACCATTTTTGTAGATCGGAGTAGGAATCACGGCGACACGACCGGGAAAATCATGTTGCCACAACAGCTTGCCGTCAACGTCAAGACCAAAGACCTTCTGTCCCGTCAGTTGAATATACTGGCGCTTGCCGAAATGATTGACTGCCAGGATCGAAGAATAATTCGCGGGCTCTTTGATTTCAGACGACTGCCAATTTTTTTTGCCGGACTTGAGATCAAAGCAAGCGATAGTTCCATTCTCGCCGCCCGGCGTTACCAGAACTTTGTCACCATCAATCAAAGCAGATTCGCAATAGCCCCAGCTCGGAATAGACCCACCAAGTTCCGTCAAGCTCGCTCGCCATTTTTCCGAGCCGTCTTTGACCGACAGGCAGACGACATTCCCTTTGCCGCTGATCACAACCAGCAGGTCACCGGAGATTGTTGGGGTGCTGCGTGGTCCACCGCCCCAGCCGTTGTCCAGATACATTCCGATGTTAGTCTGCCAGATCTTTTCGCCAGTGTCCGCTTTCAGGGCGATCACGAACTCATTCGCATCTTCGGTCGTGCCGTCTGCTCCCATCGTAAACAGGACATCGTTTGAAGTAGAGAATCCGGAATACCCAAGCCCCGCTTCTTTGGACGTCCAGAGTTTTTCCGGACCGCCTTCCGGCCACTCTCTGAGCAGCCCTGTCTCAGCGGAAATGTCATCGCGATTCGGCCCCCGCCACGAGGGCCAGTCTTCGGAACAAACAACCTGGCTCGATACGACACATGCCACGAACGCAGACACTACAAACCTGAACGCCATTTCACACCCTGAAACTGCAGACAAGAACGAAACTGGAATTTCGTTCACATGGAAATACAAGACCCGCACGCAAGCCGGTCTCACGGTGGCGAGAATGTAGCAGAATCCAGCGAAGTTGTCTCACTATGGCATTACGAACTGATGGCCCTCAGGTTTCACAGTCAATACCGGGCATGGGGATTTGCGAACGATCCGTTCTGCGACGCTGCCCATCAGAATGTGCATCAATCCGGAACGACCGTGAGTGCCAATTACGATCAGATCAATCTCGTTTCCGCGAGCGTAGTCAAGGATTTCCATGAAAGCTGCCCCGACGCGTACCTCGCGCACAATGGGCTTGTCATTTTCCCAGCCGTCAGGCGGCAATCTCAGCAAATGCTCGTGCGCATCTTTGACCAGCGATTCGGATTGAGCCTGCATCGTTTCAACCGAGAATGCTGCCGCTTCGGGAACCAGCATCGCAGGATCAGGTACGACGTGCAGAAGATGCAACTGGGCTCCAAATCGCGCGGCGATCGCACATCCGTGCTGCATCGCGGGACGACTGAATTCGCTAAAATCGGTTGGTACCAGAATTCGATCTAATTTGATCATCAGGATTCTCCTATTGAGGTGGCATTTGAATGGTTAACATGGCAACACCAACGACCGTCGCTGCGGCAAGCAGCAATGTAATCAAAAGTCCAACGCCATAAACTGTGCGAATTCCATCATCCGGCAGTTGTTTGCGACGCAGCAATTTTCGTACAACAACACCGCACACCCACGTCCAATGCAGCATCACATGCACGAGGACTCCAAAGCCGAGTATACACAAAACTGCAAACTGCAGACTGCACCATTGGCCATAATTCATTCCCCAAAGCAGCCAGCCTTTCGCGGCAACTCCCGGTGGAAACACAAACTGCACAATGACCGCGACGATTGCCAGCGTCACAAAAGCCAGCATCAGGATTGTATCGAGCCAGAAATTGATCAGCGTGCGGGAGAATCGTGAACCGTTCGCGGTGTTCCCCGTTGCGTCAATCGCTTCCGGTGATTCCATCAATGCTCCCACAAGAACAGGTTTTCCTATTTGTTGTCGGAAAAAGGGGTCAGGAACCAATAGCCACATGGCCCAACGGGTGCTCCGCACTATTGGTTCCTGACCCCTTTTTCCAGATCTGTTGGGCAAACCGGGCATCCCTGCACAGTTGCCGCATCGGACTCCTGCGAAGCAAATACGATGCCGCGTGCTGCCGTCATTAAACCTGTGACAACCACACTTACCGCCGCGAGTCTGATCAGTTTCCGGCGAATGCCGATCGTTGCCAGTGACAATCCCGTCCCAGTCAGCAACATAACAGGAATTGTCCCCATTCCGAAACTCAGCATGATTAAAACACCCTTAACAACACTTCCGGTACTCGCTGCCAGCGCAAGGAAACTGTACACCAGACCACATGGTAAAAATCCCGTCAGTAATCCGGCAATAAAAACTCCGATGGACGAACCGCCCCTGAAGAACTGACTGAAAACCGTTGTGGTTACACAAGGTCGTCCCGTTTTCCGCCGCACCCGCCAATTCAGCCAACCCGCAGCGTGCAGTCCCTGAGCGATCAACAAGACACCGGCAACGATTGCGAATAGTGCCTGTAGCCAGACGGCATCTGCCTGCGAATTCAGAAACTTCGCTCCCAGGGCTGACGCCATGACGCCAAGAAACATGTATGTCAGAGTCCTTCCCAGACTCCAGCATCCCTGACGCAACAATGCCTCCGTCACTGAACGAGTTCCCAGGCTCATTGTTGCCGCTATGCCACCGCACATCCCGATACAATGTGCCGATCCAAGCACACCGCTCACGAAGATCAGTGACAATTCTGCGATGGTGCCGATCATAGTGCAGTCTCCCGCATTAAACGCAGCGAATTGGAGATGACCAGCAGGCTGCTCACAATCATCAGCCCGGCAGCAACGGCGGGATTCAGAAAACCACAGGCTGCCAGCACGACTCCAGCAGAATTGTATCCGAACGCCCAGAACAGATTCTGCCGAATTACTGATCGTGTTCGGACTGCCAGATTGATGGCCCACGGAATACGGCTCACATCGTTATTCAACAAACACACTTGTGCCGAATCGCGTGACACATCCGTACCGCAGCCCATGGCAATGCCCACATCACTCACGGCAAGTGCCGGCGCATCATTGATCCCATCGCCGACCATTGCCACAGCTCCATATTGTTCGCGGATCCGTCGCAACATGTCAACTTTTTGATCGGGCCGCAGATCGCATTCGACAGTCAGGCGCGATGTGACCGCCGCTGCACTATGGCGTGGTGGCTCATTCTGCGAAGCGCCATGCTTCTCATGAATCCCATCAGTCCCATGAGCCGTTGCACATTCCGTACTGCACTGACATCCGACCTCGTGACAATCCAACAGGTCGCGTCGCAACCGTTCGGCTTTTGCCGATCGATCTCCCGTCAGAACCGTCAGGTGCAAGCCAGAATCCATCATCGTCTTCACCGTCGCGGCTGCCTGCGAACGCATTGTTTCTGTCAACAGGAACAGAATCATCGGACGATCGTCGATAGACATCGCCACGATCGATGCTGCTTCCTGATCGGCGATCGAAAGTGCATGTGCGATTCTCAGTTTAAGTCGAGGTTCAATCTCTGCACTGCCGGAAACGAATTCCAGACTTCCCAGGCGAAGCTGCGTCCCATCAAACAAACTTGCTTCGACACCACCGCCGGGAATTGTACGAATTCGATTCAGCTCAACATCAGCAAAGTGCTCGCATCGTTCTTCAACGAATCTCACAACGGCTTGCGAAAACGGATGCGATGATTTTCCCGCAAGTGCTGCGCTCAATCGCAATATGTCAGCAGTGTCGTGGTCTTCGAGGGAGCACATGTGCCGCACCTGCGGTGTTCCTGTGGTGAGCGTCCCGGTCTTGTCAAAACAGACTGCCTTAACCATTGCCAGCCGCTCAATGGCATCGCCGCTGCGAAACAAAACCTGATGTTTTATGGCAGTGCTCAGCGCTGTCCATACGGCCAGCGGAGTTGCCAGTCCCAGCGCACAGGGGCAGGCAATCAGCAGCACGCTCAGGCTGGCCTGAACTGCTGCGCCCGCGCCCCGCTGCCAGTGGAATACCAGCGTCAGCATCGCGAGACAGGTGATTATGGGGAAGAACCAGGCGGAAACACGATCGGCCAATCGTTGATAATGTCCGCGTGAAAGTCTGGCTTCCTGCAGAAGCTGCAGCAGACGACCAAACGAACCTTGTCGAAATGCGGCAGTCGCTTCAACGACAACGTGACCATCCAGATTCACTGTGCCGCCGAGAATCCGATCTCCTGGCCGCCGAGCCGTCGGGGTACTTTCTCCTGTGAAAACCTGCTCATCAACCGTTGTTTCTCCATCGACCACGATTGCGTCCGTCGGGAATCGTTCACCCGCTCGAATCTGCAGGTGATCTCCCGCTGCGATCTCCACACATTCCACCTCGTGGACAGCATCGAACGCGACGCGGTGTGCTGTTGTCGGCAGCAGTGCAGCAAGTTTGTCCAGGGCTTCGGTGGCTTTCTGCTTTCCGGTCGCTTCGAACCATCGGCCAAGCGTTACCATGACCAGCACAGTCGCACCGACCTCAAAGTAAACAGTCTCGGCTCCTCGCAAAACGTTCGCGACTGAGATTCCGTAGGCCGCAATCACTCCGGTGGCAATCAAAAGATCGGTGGAGAAGATCCTTTGCCGCCAACTGATTACTGCGTTCTGCAACATTGGGACGCCGAGCAGTAACAGCACCGGCAGACTGAAGAGCATACTCAACCAGCGAAAGACTGAAAAGAGCTGCGTCTGAAACGGATCACGCTGAACATCGTAGACATCCAGTGACCACATGGTCATCGTAAATGCCATGAGGTTCATTGAAAAGAAGATCGCAATTCCCAATCGCACGATCGTCCAGCGAACAGCTCCTTCCTGCCCTTTTTCTTCGGTGATCGCATGCGCCATACGGCAGCCAAAACAGCAGTAGATGGCTTCTGCCTCGCCGAGCACCTCTTTTTGGGGTGATACATCCTTGCGTCGCACACCTGCCAGTGGAAGTCCGCACCAGGTGCAGCACACTGCGTCGCTGGCCGAGTTTGTGCTGACGGGTTCGCAGGATTCAGCAAGCAGCGGCATTGGGCTCATGGAGGCAGAACCAGTTCAACCTGCATTGCCGGGAAGAAATACCGGATGATGTAGTAGACGGTGAAAATCCAGAATCCCAGCCAGATCACTCGGATGTACCACGGGATTTCGTTTCCCCGATAATAGTGATACGCATGTTCCTGCTCCGGGGACGACTGGTCCGGAATGCCCGTGTGTTCAACTTCAGCCATGTGCATCCAGCTCCCGCTCATTGTCGAGCATCAGATATTTCGGTCGTTCCAGATCTCGGAACATCCCATTTAACGCCGCCCACAGCAGCAGCAGGAAGAATCCAACGCTCGCGAGCAGATAGTTGATCACCGGTGTGATCGCGAATCCGCCATCATCCGTATCATTCGTCAAGGCCATCAGTTCCCCGAATTTAACCACGAATCCCATCAGACTGGGGATCAGTATGATGACGCCAAAGATGATCGTCACGGTCCACGCGACCGAGCGATCTCGGGGCGTTGACTCCGTGCCCGAAGATTCGGCGGTCGATGCCGTTGAAGACAGTTGTTTGGATATTTTTTGGGTCATTTGTTGCCTCAGATTTCAAATCTTCCGCCATTGGTTTGGACAAGGCCACTTTTGGCGAACACCGAACGTTTTTTAGCCCGAAGCGTGAGCGAGGGATAATATCTAGCTCGTTCCCTCGCTTACGCTTCGGGCTACTACTTTGGATAAAAGTGGCGATGTCCAATTATTCGGCCTTTTCAGTCACATCAGTAATCTCGGGTTGCTGCAATGCTGACGGTACATACGCCTCGTAATACGGGTAGCTTTGCTGCCATGAACCCAGCCATTGGATATAAGTCATAATCGCGAGGCCCCGGGCGTTTGGTTTGTCGGGCGATCCTTCAAAAAACCAGGGATACTCGGGCATCGGAGAATCCTGCGACACACTGTCCGGTTGGAAAAAATGGACAGCGTGCCAGTCGTTGGAACGACGTCCGCCTTCACGGCAAAGATCTGGTCCGACTCGACGAGTCCCAAACAGCACCGGCCGCTGCAGTTCGTTTTGATATTCCTCAGAATGCGACACTGGTCCCCACCGCTCATCTTCATTCGATACCGGTCGCACAAACTGACTGTGACAGTGCCAGCAGCCTTCGCCGACGTAAATCTTATGACCCGTTCGCAGTGCATCGGCGCATTTTTCGTTCCACCATGCATCATGCTCCGCCTCACCTCCCGGCGGAGTCCCGTAAGTTGTATTGAATGCATCCGGATAACGCCGGGCAAGATCTTCAAACTGATATCTCAGATTAGGATTGATCAGTTCCGCAACAGTCTTCTCAGGAATATCTTTGTACATCAGCCACGGCACTAGCGCGTTCGACACAAAGGCCAGGGCAAAGAACCCAATACCAGCGATGTAAATAATTCCTGATTTGCTTTCGAACATGACTCAGTTACCAATTGATTTTTGTGTTAGAAACGACTTCGAGGAAATGGTGTGTCCAGGTTGTGCCTGCATACGCATTCGCTCACTTGTCACACCCTACTTACAATTCGCTGTAGCTCATAGTGCATTACGTCGGCACCAATTTCCCGGAGTTCACTGGTGCCGTCGCAGGTGCCGCCCTGAACGTCAGCCAGATGTTTGTCAGGAATGCCACCAGGCCACCGAACATGGCCAGTCCTGCAATGACTCGCAGTACCCAGAAGTTGTGCGAAAATTCTACGGACGCATCCCATGGCTCCAGAGCAGCCCACGACCAACCCTGAAACAACCCCAGTAAAGTCAGGTCTGCCACCATAACGAACAATCCCAGTGTGGACAGCCAATAATGCCATTCACAAAGTGATCGACTTGCCCAGTCGCGCCCAAACAATCGCGGGAACAGGTAAGTCATGATGCCCATGATCCACATGGAAAAGACGCCGAACATCACCATGTGGGCATGTCCGACAACCCAGTCAGTGAAGTGAATTATCTTCTGGAACGTGAGTGTCACCTGAAACGCGCACTGCAGGCATGTCAGGAAGTAGTAGATCATCCCGGTGTAGAACCAACGAATCGGCAAGTTCGTGCGAACGACGCCGGAATTGCCCCAGATCGAACCGATGAAATTGATGATGACCGTTGTCACAACGAGTTCGACAGCAATCGTCGAAACGACGGCTCCGTATTGCAGGAACATCGGAATCGGCGTGTATAGAAAATGGTGAATCCCCTGCAGCGGATAAAAGAATGCCAAACCCCAGAATCCGACCAGCGAAAGTCCATGACTCCAGATCGGCTTCTTCAGCAGGATCGGCACAAAGTAGTACATCAATCCCCAACCAAGCGGCGTGACAAACAAACCAACAAGGTCGTGAATAAACAGGCCACCGACGGCTCCTGCGCTTGTTCCCGTCGCGACGTACTGCGGCACAAAATTCCCCATCGCATACGTCAGGAAGGTCCAGACAAACGCGGCCATGAAATACCACAGACTCACGTACATCGGCCCCTTCATGCGGGCAATCGGCGTCATAAAGTTGATCGCCACAAGCAGTAGTCCAAGCTGAGCCAACGGGTCAATCCAGACCGGAGTTTCGCCCCATTCCAGTGCCTGGGCTTCGCCAAAAAGAATCCCGACAGCCGTCGCACCCACGACAACCAGCCATGCAAAATAAATGAACCATGACAGCTTTTTACTTGCCACTGGTTGCAGAGTTAATCGCGGTACAGCCCAATGCAGGCAACCCAGGAAGCCGTTCGCCAGAAAACCGTAAGCAATCGCATTCGTATGCACCATCCGCCAGCGACCCGGCGAAAACATCTCCATCCCGGCAAGCGGATTGTACCGAATCAATTGCAGCGCCATCAGCAGGCCAGCCAGCATCGAAGTGGTCAGAAAAACCAACGCTGTGATGAAGTAGAATTTGACGATCTTCTCGTCAACAAGCTCTTCGTGTGTCTTGGTATCGTGCGTAACAGCAGATGCGCTCATGATTTCGCTTCAAGGAAAGATGGGTTCACTGGTGATTTTGATTCTGTTGTCGGCGATGATCTCACGCCTCTGTCGGCCTGCGGTAGGGCACATACGCTCCGAACGGTGCCATGACTGCCATGGACCAGCCGAAGACAAGATGAGTTGCCAAAGCGACCCACCACGGAAGATATTCGTTGTTAGTGATCCAGTTGCCGCCAAACATTGCAGGCTGCAACCATGACAGAATCAGATAGTAATTCACAAACCAGACCACGGCTCCGAGGAGGGATCCCCAAACAAGCCTCGCGGCCAGTGACTTGTCTCCCGCGAATCTGGAAATTACACAATGGAACAGGCTTCCCAGCACCATCCCGGTCCCGATGTAAAGGCAGCAACCCAGCGCCAGAATCGTGCCGTCGCTGATGACAAATGCAGAATCGGCATTTTGCGTCCCCAATGGCAATGCTCTTGCGCCAAGCGGAAACGTGAGATAGACGCGGATGATCTCCAAAGAATGCTTACCAGCAACCGTCGATCCGATCACGTTGAACAACAGGCTCACCATGGCGGCGAATCCGCCAAGGACGAATCCCACCGTTGCATAGTACGTCCCATAGAACTTTGCGGGACTCCAGTCTGGAGGAACCTGACCATTCGCAAGTTCTTTTTCGAGGGCTACTACCTGAGCTTTGAGAGACTCAAGCGTTTTCAGCTTATGTTCAAGTGAATTCTGGTCAGCCATAGCACGACTCGCCTGAGAAGCGGTGGGATTGTCTATACGTTGAACTGTGTGAAGTCAGGTTGGCGAGCCGGAGACGTGAGTCTCCGATTGAAACTGTCGCATCAGGGGACTGACGTCCCCCGCTCGCCTGCATCGTCCGTGGCAACTGGTTCTGCATACGGCTTCATCAGACCCGCTGGAATTGCCGTGCCTTCACGGCGGCGATTCGAAACGCTGAGCACATAGCTGACCAGATTCCAGATTGTTTCCGGTTCACTTTCCAGAGCACTCTTGAAGCCTGGCATCGGGGTTCCATTGATTCCATTCATGATCCGACGATAGATATCCACCGGATCCTGTCCACCGTGCAGCATTCCGGATGTCAGGTCTGCTGCACGCGTCGAGTGTCCCCACGAATCCTTACCGATGTTGTCCTTGGTATGCCCGCGGCCGTCGTCACCGTGACACTTGTTGCAGCCCTTGCTGAGAAAAGCTTCGCGCCCAAGTGCGACTCGTTCCGGAGTCAGTTCCGGCTGTGGCGTCAGTGGCTGCGTCAATGACACCGCCGCTTGCTTCCAGTTATTGCCCACGACATCCACATAATCGGGAACGTCCTCTTCAAGTAATTCTTCAGAGGCTTCTGCTTCACTTGCGAGCTGATACTCCAGCTCACCACGCTGAGCCAGCACCAGCACGTAATCCACAACGGCTTCAATGTCTTTTTTTGGCAGCAGACTGAACGACGGCATCGAGGTTCCCACGATGCCGCGATGCAATGTTGCCATCAAGTCTTCTCGTCGCGGCCTGCTGCCGTAAGGAGTTGACGTAAATTTGAAAATTCCGCGACGGTAATCGCGAGGTCGTGGGTACAAACTGGCTGCAACGAGCCCATTTCCATCGCCGGAAACGCCGTGACATTGCACGCATCGCTTCATATAAACATCCTGACCATGCTTCAGAGTCAATTCACGAGCGTACTTGTCACGCTCTGACTTCGGAGCAACGTCCGTCAGCATCTTCGGGAGCAGCACCGTCCCGGAATGCGCCTGCACCGCAGTGCTGACCTGGGTGGCTAACTCAGGTGCTAGTTTTTGCACCTGCTCGCTGGCCGCCCATTGCACGGGCTCAGCCCGCTGGCAACCACTGAATGCTAAACAAACGACGATCAGACCTGACGTGGTCACCGATCGGATGGAGAACGACATAATCAGACACCGCTGAAACATGAAAAGAATGCGTTTGGAGTGGCACTAAGCACTGACTATGCCAAATGACCAACGACCTGTTTTTTCAGCCAGATAATCCCGAAATCCGGATGGAATAGCCTCTGGTGCAAGTGGCGTCACGAAACCAGGCTTGTAAAAACTATTCATTCATTCAGCTCGGCCACGTCCAGTCATTACACTGACCGCAGAACCGCGCCGCCGTCTATATCATGAAAACGCACACAGCTACCAGATCCGCACACCACGGCGCGACCATATGTCACATTGAGGTGTGCGATAAGAATCGTCACGCAAAGCCGCCCCATGCACAAACCCGACGCATCAGCACTGCAGACTCTGTTGAAGCTGCTGACGTGCGTCTTGATCTGCAAGATCGTGATCGCGGTCGTGCTGAGTTATCGCGATTACATGCCGCCGAACTTCGCGAATGAATTCCTGCAGGGACGACAGGGCTATTTCTTTGGCAGCTATCAATGGGCGTTCACCGTTCACATCACGTCAGGCCCGATGTCTTTGGTTCTGGGAATGATTCTGCTCAACGAAAGATTTCGGCGGCAGTATTCGTACTGGCATCGCTGCATCGGGCGAGTTCAGGTCGCATGCGTCCTGCTGCTCGTAGCTCCGAGCGGCCTCTGGATGGCTTGGAACGCCCATGCAGGGTTGGTCGCAGAAACCGGATTTGGCTCACTGGCGATCGTGACGGCGGTTTGCATCGCATTGGGATGGCGGTCGGCTGTGAAGCGACGATTTGCCGAGCATCGTCACTGGATGTCTCGCTGCTACGCGCTGTTGTTCTCGGCCGTCGTGTTGAGATTCATCGGCGGACTGGCAACCGTTGCCGGAGTCGAATCCGAATGGGTTTACCCCGTCGCTGCCTGGGCAAGTTGGGTTCTGCCGCTGTTGGCGTATGAAGTGAGCCGACAATGATAACGGGCTGTTCCAGCAGCACTTTCATCGGCCATACTTTCGCAATCTTTGCTCTTCAATAATCTGAACGCACTCGTCGTCATCAGGAGCTGGCTGCGGAATCTGCAGCAGTTTGATAACCTCTTCGCCCCGAAGCCCTTTTTGGGCAGGCGTTGCGATATCTTCGACCGTTTCCAGAATCTTTCTCGCGAGCGTAATCCGGTCATGCGCGGGCCATTCGGCGACTCTTGCGATCACTTTTTGCAGTTCATCGCGATTGATGGAAATCATCTTCAAAACTCCAGGACAAAACGGGGTTGGTCAAGTTGGTGCTCTCACATAGCCTATACTCCACCCGTGATAAGTGGAATGTTTGATCGCTTAAATACGAGTAAATGCCTGAATCTGCACCGCGTGTAGTACAGAATCTCGTTTAAGCCACAGAGTCCATTCGGTATTTCAAAACTCCCCGACATCTTCACCACCCGCGATTGTCGTCAAAGCCCGAAGCGTGATCAAATCGGTGTCTTGCGAAACGAATCGAACGCTGCCATCCGCCAGAGCTACCTGAGTTCCACCGGTGTGAGCGAGTTTTCCACCATTCGTAAAACTCAGCACGATCTGTTGGTCAGCATCCTGCGGTGCCATCCACGGTACAGCATTTTCTGCAGCGACCTCAACAACCATCAGCGTTTCTGACAGGCCATCGGTGATCTCGTCAAACCGTCTCGACGTTGTCGGAGAAAAACAGCAGTCCGCACCAGCAACTGCCAAATAGGTCGTAAACCCCGGCGGCAGGTCCGCGCTGGGACAACGATAGACGTCCGACACAGTTTTGAACGCCTCCACGTTTGCTGGATCATTCCACGGCTTCGAAAGATCGATCAAATTGTAAAGTGCTTTCTGCTCAAGGTACGGCAGGATCAACGTCCTCCAGCTATGCAGTGGTCTGCCGTTTGAATCGACAGTGTACGCCGGTGGCAGGGCACCATAGGCGTCGTGGTAATTGTGCAACGCCAGGCTAATTTGCTTGAGGTTATTTTTACATTGTGTGCGATATGCAGGCTCTCGGCCTCTCCGAGTCGTCGGCAGCAACAATGCAACAAGGATCAACAGAATCGCGGCAACAGCAATGTACGCGACAACACGTTTTTTCCAGGGACTTTTTACCGTTGCGACGTTTCCAATCGCCTCGGGACTCTCGTAAGGATTTTCTGACATGGTGCTGAGTCTCTAAAGTTGGATTGGTGTGCCAGCGATCGCGTTCGCTCTCTTGTCACACACACGGCATCTCAGTTGACCATAAACCGCAGGGTGTGACAAGCGGAGCGAAGGCTCACCATTTTGACTTCGCTTCAGAAGCAGTCCTGAGTTAAGATCCGTAGGCCGGACCAAGGTCGCACGTTGCCGGAACTTCGCTCGCTGAACAATTCGTCGTGGCAAAGCATTTCATTCACGACGTCGATACACTGCGACCGCAGTTCCGGCAGCGCGGCGAGCTTCGGTCCGGCCTACTTGATACTGCATCCTAAATCCCCAAAACACAGGAACTCATCATGCGCACCATCAGCCGCCGTCAGATGCTGGCGAGCACAGCCGGAATTGGTTTGGGAATACTGACACGCTCAAGCCGCGTGCAGGCCGCTCTGTCCACAGCCAGCCGTCGGTTTACGATGAACTTGAATCCCGGTGCAATTGGTGTGCAGGCGGACCAGAGTGAGACGATCCGGCTGGCGGCGAAGTACGGATTCGAATCTGTCGCGCCGAATTCCGGGGAACTTGCCGCGTTGGATGACAAAGGCCGGGATCAACTTTTCGCTTTGCTGAAAGAGCAGAAAATCGTTTGGGGAGCTGCCGGGCTGACGGTGGAGTTTCGCAAAGATGAAGTGACGTTCAACAATGGCCTGAAGGAGTTGCCGAAACATGCCAAAGCCCTGCAGCAGTTCGGTGTGACGCGAGTGGGCACATGGCTGATGCCAAATCACAACGAACTGACCTATGTTCAGAACTTTCGTCAACATGCCCGGCGGTTGCGGGAATGTGTGAAAATCCTGAACGACCACGGACTGCGGTTCGGGATGGAATATGTCGGCCCAAAAACATTGTGGGCGGCGGCACGTTACAGTTTTATTCACTCAATGGCAGAAACCAAAGATCTGATCGCCGAAATCGGGCAGGCCAATGTGGGCTTTGTGCTGGACAGTTGGCACTGGTACACCGCCCATGAAACGGCAGACGATTTGCGGACGCTCACGAACAGCGACATCATTGCCTGTGATTTGAACGATGCTCCGAAGGGTCTTGAGATCGATCAGCAGCTTGACCAGCAGCGCGAACTTCCTGCCGCGACGGGAGTGATTGATCTGAAAGCGTTTTTGGGCGTCCTGGTGGAAATCGGCTATGATGGACCTGTACGCAGCGAACCGTTTAATGCGAAACTCAACGCCATGGACAACGACCCCGCCTGCGCGGCTACGGTGGCGGCGATGAAGAAAGCGTTTCAACTCGTCAGCGGCTAATTCCACCAACGGTTCGAAGTGCCAGATTTCACTTCGGAAGAATTTATATTTATACTTCGCGCAGCCAGAAATGAGCCTGGCGAGCGGAGTGGCGTGAGCCCTCCGGTACTGCGTTCTTGTTCCGGCAAGCTGACGCATGCCGCTCGCCAAATCTCTCACTCTTGACCACGCGGAGTATAGAAAGTGCAGGCAACATTGACGGGGCTCTTTATTTCTGACCTCCACCTGTTCAGTCAGCGATCGATTGGTCAGGCTTACTGGAACCAGAACAGGGAATTGGTCTCCGCTGCAAAAGTTGTGGTGCTCGGTGGCGACATTTTTGATATTCGCTGGAGTCAGTTAGGCAGTCTGGATGCGACGATTCATGCCGCGAACGAATGGGTCGAAACCGCAATCGCTCTCAATCCAACAGCGAACTGGGTTTATCTGCTCGGAAATCATGACTGCCATCCACGCATCACCACGATGCTCGAATCGATGGCCGAGCGGCATGGCAACTTTGAATGGCGTTCCACGATCTGGCGAAACGGCGGTTCCGTGTTTCTTCACGGCGATGTACTGGACGGAGAACGTCACATCGGCGGATTGCACGCATATCGAAAATCATTTCACGAAGATCGGCAAAAAGGAAGAATAGAAAACCTGCTCTATTCAGCCGTGATTCAAACGCGACTGCACGGCCTGATCCCTCGCCTGCGACACACTCAGAAGAAAACGTGTGAGCGACTTATCCATTATCTGGAACGTCAGGGCGAAGGATTTCTGGACGATATCGACAACATCTATTTCGGACACACCCACGTCCCGATGTATGGTTTTCAATACGGTCGATTCCAGTTTTACAATGTGGGATCCGGAATTCGTCACATGAAACTGATTCCCGCCACGTTTGAGGTCCGGTAATTCTGGCGGATTCCATGACTGCGTTCTCCGGAAAATAGCAAGGTTTGCTGGGCAATGGAATGAACCCGCTGCGGCAACACGATATCTTGCCGGGAAACATACGCACTACCTACGAATACTCTTCACACGTCGAACTCGTCAGAATCAAAGGCACAGCATCATGGGAATTCCGAAAGTGGCGATCGTCGGTCGCCCGAACGTCGGAAAAAGCTCGCTGCTGAACTGGCTGGCGGAGAGACTGATTTCCGTTGTCGATCCGACCGCCGGCGTCACTCGCGACCGCGTCACATGGATCATGCACAAACACGATCGCTATTTCGAACTTGTGGATACCGGTGGTATCGGCATCGTCGATAGTGACGATCTGTCGGATGATATTGAACGCCAGATCCAGAATGGGCTCGACGAATGTGACCTGATGCTCTTCGTCGTCGATGCCAAAGCTGGACTCACGCCGCTCGATGAACAAGTCGCCGACCGCCTGCGACGTGTCAGCAAGCCCACTCTGCTGGTGGTCAACAAATGTGATTCAACAAAACTGGACCTTGAGGCGGCATCGTATCTTCAGTTGTGCAACGTGCCGATCATCACGACCAGCGTCAAAGCCAACCGGAATCGATACGAACTTGTCGAGAAAATTGTTGAACTCCTGCCCGAAGCGTCAGCGACGGAAACGGCGGAAGGCGATCAACTGCTGATGCCTGCCGACATGCGAATCGCGGTTGTTGGACGCCGCAATGTGGGCAAGAGTACTTTTATTAATCAACTGGCGCAAACTGAACGTGTCATCGTCAGCGAAATCGCCGGCACAACGCGCGACAGTATTGATATTCGCTTCGAAGTGGATGGTAAAGCCTTTGTTGCCATCGACACACCTGGCGTGCGTAAGAAGAAAAGCCTGGCCAACGATATCGAATTCTACGGTCTGGTTCGGGCACAGCGAAGTATTCGGCGAGCCGATCTGGTGCTGATGTTTTTCGATGCGACGGAAACGATCTCAAGAGTTGATAAGCAACTCGTCGAAGAAATCAGTGAGCATTACAAGCCCTGCATTTTTGTCATCAACAAATGGGATAAGGCGCTGGATCTGGAGATGACGACCGACAAGTGGTCTAAATATCTGACCACTGCGTTCAGTTCGATGCGACATGTTCCGATCGCCATCATTACCGCGAAAGACGGAAAGAACGTTCGCAAACTGCTGAATCTGGCGAGTTCTGTGCATAAGCAAGCCAGTCTTCGCATGAGTACCGGACGTCTGAACAAAGCCGTGCGAATGGCAATCGACAGAGTACAGCCGCCGATGCGAGCCAATCGCCGCCCGAAAATCTTCTTCGCGTCGCAGGTTGCCGGTTCGCCACCAACGATCGTGCTGAAGTGCAACGACCCCTCGCTTTTGGACGAATCATGGAAGCGCTACCTGCTGGGGTTTCTGCGTGAAGTGACGCCGTTTAAGGAAGTTCCTATTCGGTTGATTCTGCGTGGACGGAATGAATCGGCGGAAGAATTCGGGATTGACCGACCGCGTCTCGAGGACGTCGAGCCTCCGGAACTGACGGAACTCAGTGACGAACAGATGCACGATCCAACCGAAGACGCGGAAGCGATCGAGCAGTCTCTGGAGGATCTGGATACGGACGACATGCTGGTGCTCGAAGACGACTGAGCTAAGGATCGCAGGGCTTTTTAGAGTCGCCTTTCGCTCGGCGAAAGCAGCGAATTCGCAACTTTCGCGGAGCGAAAGGCGACACTTATTTTCCGCTCGATGCTAAGCGAAATCGCTGATTTTCAATTGCGATATTTCGCGAACCTTGTGGTTGTTTTGCATGTCCCAAACAGATAGACTTCGCAGCCGAAGTGCCTTCCGCGGTCGTGGTGAAATTGGCAGACACGCATGCTTCAGGAGCATGTGCCGTAACTGGCGTGGAGGTTCAAGTCCTCTCGACCGCACTTCACAGAAACGTTGCAGTCTTTAAACTGCAACGTTTTTTGTTGCGCCATTGATTCCTTGAGTTCCGAGCAGTCGTGTTACTCGTCGTCAACAATGCCGTCCAACCACATTGTGCTGTCGATCCATTGTGCTGCCTGTTTCATGATGGGCCTGGATTGCCCGACCTCACTTTGTCCTTGCATTGTAATCATGATTTTCAGAGCACTTTCACGTGGTGATGTGGCTTCGTTGAAACCTTGATCGCCGAGGGTTTCTGCCCAGTTCTTGCAGCGATCAGGATTGATGCGGAAGAGCGTGTAGACCATCCAGAATGGTGTTGAGATACCATCATACGATCGTTCTGCCATACGATTGCCAATAGGCTCAGTCAAATCCTCCGCAAGCGAAATGTCAAGTGTTGCAAGTGAAATCAGTTCAATCAGATGGGCCGAGTCCATCGTGCTGGCTTCGGCGTCATCATGACCACTCATCGGCCAACGCAGCGCCTGTGTACGCCAGCAGAGTTCTGCCGCAAGACCGGGATCAATTTCCGATGCCGTCGGAATCAGACTCGCCATGAAATTTGACGGCGGATAGTTGAATCCGCCTCGTTGATTCTGCACGCCATCACGAAGTGGTTCAATCATCGCTGCCGCCTGTTCAATGATCGCCCTTGCTCGCGGTGAATCCGTCTTCGTGATCGCCTTTACAATCAGTCCGTAAGTGCGTGCTTTCAGCAGAACAACGACCGGATCAATTGAGGCGTCATCTGTCCCTGGTATCGCAGCGCTGATGATACTTGCGGCAGACCCGAACAGATCGGCAGCGTTGCTCTTTTTCAAACCCTTGCCGCCGAATGCGACAGGTTTGTAAGCACTGAAAGCAACACGTTCACCTGTGATCCCGTTGCTCAATTCCGCGATGGCCAACGCCGCATCGACGTCAGCAAACGCCATATTGTATCCCGCACGCGGGACGTTGTACCAATGCCCCAGACGAGAGCCACCTGTGCCGCTGTACTGATAGGCCCGAAACATCTCGGTCGCCTTAACGGGATTGTGCCGCGCAATCCCCGTCGCAATCCACGCCGAGAACATCGGTGCGGCGCGATCTGCCAAAAGCAAAGCTCGATCAGGATCAACTGGTGCAAGCTGCTCAGCCAGCGTTCCATACGTCGATTGAATCGCAGGTGAGTCGCCGGATTTTTCGAGCAACGCCACGGACTCATCGACCAATTGTTTTACGGTGTCGTTCGCACCAATTTTACTCAATGGCCGAAAGATCAGGGCTGTCAGACCTACTCGACTTAAGGGATCCTGAATCGAACGCAGATCCGTGACGGCTTGAGCCAACAGCGTCTGCTTTTGTTCGAGTTCCAGTGGCACCAATCGAAGTATGTAATACAGAACAATTGAAGCACGATCTTCTGGCTTCTCGAATTCCATCAGCCGTGCCATACCGTTTTGAAAGTCTTCTTTCATCTCGACCGGAACACGTTGCTGGAATACGAAGCTACGATCGGAGGCGGAGAAATCCAACTCATCAAGAAGCAACATCGCTCGGACTTCATTAAGTTTCGCCAGACTCTGCCAGAGACTAAATTTTATAGCCCGACTTCCTTCGTCTGATGCCTTCCGAATACTTTCAACGAGGACTTCGACAGTCGGTGCCGCTGATTCCGGTGTTTCTGCTTTGGACGTCGTTTTCAGATTGACATCGCACTGTTCGGGATTGGGCTGAGATCGCGGAGTCAGCTCAAATCGAAGCGGTTCTTTTCCCAACGAAGCCCGCTTGCCGGTAAACCAGTATCCGTCAAGTCGAGCGAACACCAGTGCCAGTCCTTCCGGAACGCCTGCCAGTTGAAATGTTCCATCGGCAGCGGACAAGGTTTCTGTCCAAACTGGCCCGTCTCCCGCCTGAGTCAGCCTGACGTCCTGCAACGGACGACCTTCTGTATCGACAACGATCCCCGACACGGTTCGCAGGCGTCGCAGGACGACATCGGGAAATTCTACCGTTCCAGAAGCTTCGGTATGACTGCGTCGGCTGCATTTCGGGACGTAGCCATCCCGTGAAAACTCCAGGACATGGCTGCGCCCCGACTTCAACGCCCCAGTCTTCACAACGCCATTCGCATCTGACGGATCGAGCGACTCGACGGTGTCTTCCAGTGACGACTTTCCGGTATTCGGATCTACGGGAGCGATTGTTCTTACAGAAACCGTCGCACCCGAAATCGGCTGACCGCTCGTATCCACAACGCGGCACGTGATCGTAATGTCGGCGGCGGCCGCCGACGATTGATTCGTGAACGTCGGACCAATCAGAATCAAAGCAAGCATCAGAATGAAGGGGCGCTGCAGCATGGGATGGACTCTTCTGTCCTTATTGTTTTTTCGGAACCACGTTCACTGCTCGATCTGCTGTCAATATTCCGGCCAGCGGCCCGCTGTCGAATTCTGCATGGATCAGAAACGATGATTTTACTTGTTCGGGTGGCACTCGAACTGAGGCCGTGCAGAAGGTGCCTCAGGTGAAGCCCGACGTGCATTCGCCCACCGTCTGACTGCTGCCGCCTTCGGTGACTGTCATACTTGCTCGCGGACCATACGCCGACTCAGACACGTCTCTTCCATAATACACGGCCTGAATCTGCAGACCGTGAATTGTGCTGAGAGTTGGCTGCATGACGACCGTCGTTCCGCCTGCGTATTCCTCGTTTTGACCGTCGAGTGAAATTCCGAACGTCACGCTGTTGAGTGGATCAATCGCCGCAGTGGACTTCGATTCCACTTTCGTCCACGCCGTTTCCCCAACAACATTGCTGCCTACGAACTGAAACGTCCAGACTTTTGGAGATTCCGGACGTTCGAACGTCGCAATCACACTGATTGGGCGATAGCCGTCGGCAGGAACTTCGACGGCTTTGGTGTTCAGATCCAGATGCACAATTGAACCAGCTCGGCCCGCCATGACAGAACTCAGTTTCACCAGCCCACGACTTCGCAGCTCGTCTGGCACTTGAAGCTCCAGCATTCCCGTCGCCTCCATTTTCGACAGTGCAAATCGCTGGCCTCGCAGGTCTGTGGAACAGGTGTAGGTGACATCTTGAATGCGAACAAACGGCGACATGGAATATCGTTCATTGAACACGTTCCATTTTCCATCGCGATTGAGATCCACCCAGACTTGATCAACCGCATCCGCAAACTGCCCGTTCGCGTTGGCATCGACTCGACGAACTGTGACGAGCTGCCCATCAAGTTCAATCTGCCCCTGCACATAGCCGACCGTTCCGGCACTCAATCTGCCCTTGCTGTACCGCAATCGCACCTGGCGTTTGTCAACGATGGTCACCGTTCCATCAATAAACTCGGCATCCAGCGAAATCGTCCATTCGCCGCCTTCACCTGCAATGCGTTCGTTGGGAGACAGGCGGCGATCATGATTCCGATCGACAAACAACTGCACACCGTTATCGGAAGGGACAACCATCATCACGGTGCGTCGCGAATCAAAGCTGCCATATCTCAATTGGGCAAACTTTGAAGTCTCCGCCCGTTCAAATTCCACCTCGATATTTTCCGGCGGTGCCTGATCAAGCGTCAGAAATCGCAACTGCGTCGAGAATCCCGCGTCTTCATTTGCGATATACTTCCATGCTTCCTCATCCGCACGTGTCGGCAAGGACCACAAAACGCAGGTCGCCGCAAAAGCGAACGCCGCAGTGCTATGCTTGTAACCACAAAACTGCAACATGGCATTCAAGTCCTCCAACGACCAGCGAGTAACGAATTACCGCCTACGATACGCTGCGTATCGGGATTTGTCTGTCATTCACAGAAATTGCAGCCAAAATCGTCAATTGAGCTTCTACATTTCTCGCGCAACGTAGTCCGACCTGTCCTCAGGTCGGATTCCTTCGTCGTGGCCCGGTGTTCGGCTCCCGATCTGAGGACAGATCGGGCTATTTGCCTGACAGTGTGACATTCACACGACAAGGAAGTCCGAACCGCGCGAACCTTTTCGGTTGCATTGTTGTCACACGGAGGCTCGGAGGTGATTATATCTCCAGCGATGGGTTAATTACGGATCGCAAAAACTCGGTGATTTTGATGAGGGAACCCGACCTGAGGACAGGTCGGGCTATGATGAAGAGGCGAAAAATGCTGTGAATTTCTGTTCCTGAAGACTTTGAACTTCCTCTGTACGGAAAATGCGCGCCCACGTCGGGCGGGCACGTGCGGCAGGGAGGGCTTTCTTCAGGAGTTTGACCATGGCCAGTTCTCGCCCGAATCAGTCTCGTTCAGAATCCGACCGCTCACAGTCCAGCCGACGGCCACGACGCACGGAGGCACCCATGCATCTGGTGCTGTCGCCGAAGTTATTGTTCGGCGATCGGTCGCAGGCTTCAGCAGGGCGTCGGTGGTATCGACCCGAGACGTCTGAGAACGGTCACCGGACACTCCGGCACTGCTGGGATGTGTTCGCAGTGCTGCATTCCGGCAGCCGAGTCCTGATTGGCTCCGCATCGTCGATTCCTGACGCCGAGGCCATTGCCGAACTGGTGGTCTGCGGACCGCACGCTGCAACCGCTTCGATCACGATCGAGCGACAAAAGTCGCAGCCGACGTGAACGACGGGGCGGCATGCATCGTCCCTGGTGCTACGGCTCCAACCGGAGACTCACGTCCTTGTCATTACCGACGAAAAGTCCCGCCTGCTGCCGGCTTGCCCGGCAGTAGCGAAGATTTGAAATTAGCACGTCAATTCATTGACCATCGGGCCCCATGCCGGCTCGTCCGGCATGAGCCAAAGTTTTTCACTTGCGTTCCGGCTCGACAAGCGAGCCGGGGACGGTGTACTCGAACATTTGCAGCTAACGACAAATCGTATTCACCTGCACGACAAGCGTGCAGGGGTCTCTATTTCGTGGGTAATGACAAGGACTGACGTCCCCCCGCTCACACGAAGAGTCGCAAATATCAGTCACCAGCTTTTCGGATGAGCCAGACTTCTCTGACCTGACAGCCGCGACCGTTGCCGCCGCGGCCCGCTTCGCGGAACCAATTCAGCGTTAATTCCCCATCCGCTGTGACGGCGGCTGGGATTTCGAATTCCTGGGGTTCCGTGGGTTCGGGTTTAGCCATCAACGGATGAAGTTCTTTTCCTTCTGCTTCAAGCCGAATGTCACCCTGGCGGTCTCGAGCATAGGTGATCCGCACGACATACTGTGCATGGCGATCAAGTCCTGTGTAGTGCATCGTCAGTGGAGCGTCGTACATGCTCATCGCAAATGTGATCCACGCCTTCGGCCAGCCGAGACGAAATTCATCACACCCCAGCCATGTCGAACGCCGATAGTCCGGATCATTTTCAAAGCTAAGACCTCGCACAAGATGCGGTTGAGCGGAAGGATCTCCTAAATCATCGTAGAAGCCTCCCGGCCCCGGATTGGTACGATTCACCAGTGCGTCGATTGCTTTGACTCGGTCCTGTTCGGTCTCAAGCTTGCGTATCGCATCAAACTGCAGTTCGAGCCACAGACGGTCGTTCAGCGGCAGGTCGAGGTTGTCCTGTGAAGTGCCTCGGCCGCGCTGGCCCTGGTAAAGTCCGCTGTTCAACTGCATGTGGATGCTCTGAAACAACGCCTCAGCCAGTTCATTGACTCTGGTTCTGCGATCTTCGGCGGCTGGTCTTAATGTCGCCTGTGCCAGGATCGAATGGGCCTGCTCAAGAGCGGTTACTGTTCCGATTCGTTTTGCCTGCAGCAGAACTTCCATCGCCTGATCCTGCTGGGCTGTTTCAACGATCAACCGATCACGCAGAAAGGCGTCGTAATAGGCGCGGTACAATGCCTGCTGAAAGCGCCAGTTAAGCAGATCTGCGGGGCTTGCAGATCGCTCCATCACCTGGAACTGTGCCAGCGTCGTTTCCACACTGCTGTTGGTCAGCAATGGTCCCTTCCAGTTTTGCTCCAGTGCCAAAAGCCCCTGAGCCATCCCTTCCGCCTGTCGTTCGCCGATAAAATAACGTCCATATTGACGCAGAATTTCATCGACGCCTGTCTGCGGATTCCAGCCGAGTCCACTCCAGATGAATTTGTTGACATCGTCATTGCAGCCTTCGGAATATGTGAGAAAACCGTACGTGTCGTTCTGATAGGATTGGAAAATCGCCTTCTGGTCCAGCGGGCGAGGATTGATAGGTTCACGCTCCTGCGTAATCGCAAAAGCAAAGTCCCAATCGGGGACCGAATGCTGAGAGCTGATCGAATGCGTGATGTCCGGATAGCCACGGATCGGATAGCGCGCGGGAACTCGTTTTCGCAATTCCTGAAGGCCAGCGAATTGTTGCGGGCCGAAGACCAAGCCAGCCAACCATTTAGGTTCGTCCTTGACGAGCATATCGATGAATTCATCAAGCCACACCTTATTGAAGCCCTGAGGTGAAACCCACATCCGGGCTTCTGGATGGTGACGATGCAGCATTTCCGTTTGCTTTTCCAGCAAGTTCATCAGAGGTTTCGGAGCCGTGTGGCCGGGATCACCGCCGGGGACGAACAGGTCGTTGATCCTGGGAAGATTCTTGTAAACCACTTCCCATTCCTTCAGAGCCGACTCGACTGTCGCAGGATCGGTATAGTCGCTATCCATCGCTGGATACCAGATCCAGACATCCAGGCCGTATTCGTCTGCCAGCCGTGACATACCAATCATGGTGTCCAGCGGAGCGGCCGGAAAGTGGGGACTGTCGGCGGCGTCGTCGGAGCGAGGTGGAATAAGCTCAATCGCATTGGTGCCAAAAACCGCGAGGTCACGATAGTACTGCTCCCACTGGCGCAGATCCCAGCCGTCATAAGAATTTGTCTTGGGGCGATATCCCAGTTGATGACCACGCAGCGCGAATTGCGGCGCACTGGCTTCTTCAAATCCAGCCGGCAATCTGATCTCGCCGCGCGACATGCGCAATTCTCGCAGCAGTCGTCCGATGCCGAACAGAACGCCCCTTGCATCATTGCCCACAACGAGTACTGCCGGGCCGACTTCCGTTTGCACACGGTAACCTTCAGCACCAGCCGGAGCGGCCAGCCTTTTCAACCATGGTGCAGTCTGCGGAAAATCCCGCTTCAGATTTGCCTCTGTTCCGACCGCGATGACCCGAGCGCCTGAACTGGCTGGCCATTCCGTTGAGACCTGCCATTCAACTTGCGTTCTCTTCGCGACCTCCTGAACCAGCATCGTGACGGCCTTCTTTTCGCGCGGCGACAGATCTCCCGGAGTCACGACGACGGCGCTGGTTAAATCCACAGCGGCCCGTTCTGCGGCGGCAGCCTGGGCGTTCCGTTCGAATGCAGGCAAACCAACGAGAAAAACGATGGCAGCGACATAGGGAAACAGTGAATTCATAAATGCCTCAGCGGAAAGTTAGTTCGAAGCGACAGAAGAGCTTTTTCGCACAGAGGCGAGTGTAGCTCATTTTTTCTGGATTGATCCCGAAAACGAAAGGGGGAAAAAAATGAAATTGTTCAAAAATTCCGGGAAGAAATTTCCCACTACCATCGTTCCCCAATCAGCCGCACGTTGCGTTGACTGTAGAATAAAGCGATGCTTCGCAGGCGGTTCTCGGAGTTGATTGTTTCCGTTTCACTGTTTTTGAAGGGCAAATCTCATGTTGCGTCGAATCGTTTTGGTGTTCCTGATGGCAGCGGCCGCGTTTGCGGCAGCGAATGCAAATGAAGCTCAGGCGGGTGGGCGTCGCCAGTATTATGGCAATTGGTCGTACCATCCAAGCAACAACTATTACTACACTCGATATTACTACCGGCCGACCCCCACGTATCCGACGTACAGCTACCACTATTGCATCCATTACACGTCACAGCCACGT
>Ga0105047_10002007_pt1 | contig 36503 bp, 34 predicted proteins | sample MAT04_FD_78384 | JGI IMG/M metagenome (GOLD analysis project Ga0105047, IMG submission 78384) | Freshwater microbial communities from Lake Fryxell liftoff mats and glacier meltwater in Antarctica - MAT-04 (megahit assembly) | ecosystem: Environmental > Aquatic > Freshwater > Ice > Liftoff... | reverse complement strand
TCTACCATTTATGATCCTACCTTTGTATTCTATTCTTGAAAAGATTGATAAGCGTTTATTAGAAGCTTCAGCAGACTTAGGCGCTAACACATGGAATACGTTTATCAATGTTACATTACCACTGGCAATGCCAGGAATTAGAACAGGATTCTTTTTAGTGTTTGTACCGTCATTTGGTGAATTTGTGATACCAGCCTTATTAGGCGGTGGTAAGCAATTATATGTAGGTTCATTAATTTCGCATTACTTTTTAGTTGCACAAGATCCTTACTCGGGAGCGGCATTCACAACACTAAGTGGCTTGATATTAATTGTTATTTCATGCCTTATCTATTTTTACTTTAAAAAGAAATCAGGAATTACTTCTGATCAGGAGCGCACATGAAAAAAATTTCAGGCGCATTTGCATTGCCATTTTTAACTATTTTGGTGTATTTATTTTTATATTTACCCATAGCAGTTCTTGTATTCTTTTCATTCAATGATTCGTATGTACCCTATAATTGGAATGGTTTTTCGCTTCGTTGGTATTATGAATTATTTGAATCAGCTGATGTATTAAATGCATTAAAAAATTCACTTATTGTTGCAGGCAGCACGGTGATTCTTACCCTTACCATGGGATCGTTGCTCGTATTTTATGGCAGCAGAACTTTTTTAAGCAGATTGTTGATATTGTTTTATGCAAATTTAGCAGCCCCAGAAATTGTGCTTGCTGTTGGATTATTAAGCTTTTTCTCTTTTTTCTCAGTTCCTTTAGGCATGTCAACGTTAATTTGTGCGCATACTCTCATTGGTCTTGGTTATGTTGTTCCAATTTTGCATGCACGTTTTAGTGAAATTGATTACAAATACACAGAGGCATCACTTGATCTTGGTGCAACACAAATGCAAACGTTTTTAAAAATTATTCTTCCATTGCTTTCACCAGCATTGGTCTCGTCGGCATTATTGGTGTTTGTTATATCATTAGATGATTTTATTATGTCATTTTTCACAGCAGGCGCTACAACACAAACATTACCGTTGTATATATTTTCAGTAATCCGATCAGGTGCTTCACCCATGATTAATGCACTATCTACCTTGTTGTTGGGTGTGAGTAGCTTATTGGTATTACTATTTTCACTAATAACTGTTAAACGAAAAATGGGAGTAATCGAGTGAGCTACATGCCATTAAGTGCACGTTGGATTGCACGTAGTTTAATAGTTTTATTTTGGGTAAGTTTAATATTTGCTTTTTTATGGTTGCCATCAATTTCAATTTTTAAGCCAAGCAAGACTATAACCGTTTTTACCTGGGCACGAGTGCTTGATCCACACTACATTCGCGAGTTTGAAAAGCAAACGGGAATTGGTGTGTATGTAAGTTATTACGAAAGTAATCAAGAATTATTTAGTAAGCTTGTTGCAACTAAGGGTGAGGGCTATGATTTAGTTATTCCATCGGATCATACGGTTGCTCGTTTAAAAGATTTGGGTTTATTAAAAAAACTTGATCGTTCTCAATTGCATTTTTGGTCTGATTTAAATCCGGGTCTTATGGGGCATTATTTTGATCCTGACAATGAATATTCAATTCCTTATTATTGGGGATTATATGGCTTAGGAATTGACAAGCGTTATTTTAAAAACGTAATGCCGCCTTCAACATGGGGACTTATATTTGATAAAAAAATAGCACCAAGTTCAGTTGCAATGACTGATGATGCGCGTGATGTAATTATGATTGCGGCTCAATATTTATTTGGTTCGATTGATAATCTAACTGATGAAAAATTAGCGCAAATTGAACAATTACTTATTGAACAAAAAAAATGGGTAGAAATTTACACAGAAGCGCGAGCTGAGGAATTATTGGTCTCACAAAGTTGTCCGGTTGTAACCACAACTGGCCCTGAATTATGGCTAGCATTACAAGATGATGAAAATATTTCATTTCTTATACCTGAAGAAGGTACCTTTGCAGTAATTGACTCATTTATTATTCCTGCAGCAAGTCAAAAAGAAGAAATGGTGTATCAGTTTTTAAACTTTATGTTTGAAAAAGATGTATTAAAACATCACTTAGAAAAATTTGGTTTTTGCTCACCGGTGCTTAGTGTTGAAAATAGCACTGATGAAGCATTTTGTATTCTCCCACTCAAGAGCAATAACGTTGATTTTTTCCGAAACGTTATACCACAAAAGAAAATTGATGATTTGTGGGTTTCGTTAATGGCTCGTTAAAAACAATCGTTTTTCTAATGATTAAGAGTATAGAACAGCTTGACATTGTTTTATAATCGGGCTATCACTCATAATCAGTTACTGTCGATAAAATAATTAAAAATGCATAATAAAAAAGCTGCATTTTTTATTTGTTATTTACATTGCATCAGTAAGGCGACTAGAGCAAAAAAGGAGCATAATGAATCACAAATCATTTCTGGAAGGGAGAGTCATGAACCACCTATCAAGCAGCATAAGGGCATTCGCGCGTGGACATGCTGGTTTAGCAATCGGTTTACTATTTAGTTTACTATCATTACGAATTCAAGCAGATTTACCTATTTTTTTAACACCGTTACCTCTTGAATATCGTGCTACATACCATTATCCACTTTCATACTATAACGATTTAGAGTGTTCGGATTTTAATTTTGATTTCTGGGCTGCTGGCTATCATAGAGAACTAAATAATGCATTTCTAAACAATTGCGGCTGCCTTCAAGACGTAACAACTCATACTCAAGGTGTGTTGGAAATACTTTATTCAGGAATTGATTTTAATGAATTTCAGACAAGTATTTTGATTGATAAAGGTTTGTTTGTTGGTTTTGAATTAGATAAAGCAGTGGGTAATTGCAATCTATGGCATGTTGGTTACCGGGCAATTTTACCAATTAAAGCAGTTCAAGCTTCAGGTGTCTCGTTTGGTTTCTTTCAACAACGTATTTTTGGTCTAGGTAACTTAGCGATGGAAACCTATGTTGGTTATCATACTGATAGATGGTTCTTAGATTTAGATTTAGGTGGAAAACTTCCTACTGATAAAATTGTTCATAACATCAACGTCACTACGGGCAATTATAATCACTTTGAATTCCGTGTTGGACCTGATTTTGGATGGCGTCCAATTGAATGGTTTGCATTAACCTTAGATGCTACTTATAACCATGTATTCAAAGCAAAAGAGCGTCGTCAAATAACTGCAGTTGGTTCAGCAGGAAGATTAATAGGTACTCCTTTTACCGATGCTACAAACCATTGGGGTTACTTCTGGGGGCATGTTGGCTTGAACTTTTTTCACCCAGATTGTTGTGATTTAGGGATTATGCTTCAATATGAGCTTTATGCGAGAACAAAAGATCATGTAAGATTCTGCACATCAACATTTACTTCAGTTGGAGAAAATGGTCCTGTAACCGTTGAATTAGACGATTCACTAATAAATGCTAATACTAATACCCTTGCACACAAAGTTCGCGGTGAAGTTTTCTATAGAATATGTGGAGCTGAGTTATTTGCTGCGGCATCTTATGTAATAGCTGGTAGATTTGCTTACCAAGAAACTGAATGGCATCTTGGTTTCAAAATGTATTTCTAATAGGGTGACTATGAACAAAAGAATCATAATTAAGTTATTTCTTTCTGTACTATTAATAAATTCAATACAGGCGGATACTAATCGTTTTTTACCAGGCTCTGGTTCTTGGTTTACTAATGCAATAAAAAAAGACTTGGTAGCCTTGTTTATGAAAGCATTTAATAACGTTGAGAAAACCAATTGGTCAGCCGCATTCAATCCCCTTAATAGTGTTATTAAAGAGATTGATAAATGCACTAATGCAATCAGAGACATTTTATTGAGCAATATTACAGCGTTACAACGCTTAGATGAAATTGATCATAAAAAAGTATGGCACGAATTGATGGTGGCTATTTCAGGAGGCTGCGATTGTGTAGGTGAACTACCAATTCCAAAAACATATGGTCAAGCATTGGCAATTCAAGCTGAAGCGATTACAGAATCGTTAAAGCGTATCGGATTCTCAGCAGATGGCAAAACACTCGTGGGCCAATTAACAACGTTGCGCACATTGCTTGGTGAGCCAACATTAGCTGATAATGAACGAGCGCATGAAATGACTAAGACTATTGATACAACTTTTGATGTTTGTCGTTTTGCTAACACTGATGATGAAAAAGCAATTGGCTTAGCTCAAGTTACAGTATTTGCATTGCTTGAATTATTGTACAGACAATCAAATAGGTTGCAGTCAGACATTCGTGATATTAAACAAGAAGTCCACGCAATAAATGCAAAAATTGGTAATTTAAATGACCCATCGGTAGATCCGTTGCAATTGGTTTATGCTTCAGATGTTGATAATGCAGAATTGACCATTATTCAATGGGTTAAAACAATATTTAGAGCTATTAATAATGGCCCTATAAGTTAACCTTATTCAGAAATTGATAGAGAAGGCCCCAGTTTTGGGGCCTTCTTTTTGCTTAAAACTAAGGTATTATTAGTTGTAATATGCTATAGGAATCCAAATTTCAACTGAGTGAAAAATAAGTATGAGTAAAAATACCTTTTATGTAACTACCCCCATCTACTATGTTACAGCTAAACCTCACCTAGGTTCTTTATATTCAACAGTAATAGCTGATACCATTGCTCGATGGAAAAAGTTAAATGGAAATGAAGTTTTCTTTTTAACCGGTACGGATGAATACGGACAAAAAATAGCTCAAGCTGCACAAGAGGCCGGTAAAACTCCTCAAGTGTTTGTAGATAGCTTTATTGATGCTTATAAAAGCACCTGGAAAACATATCACATTGATTATTCATATTTTATGCGCACTACTGCTCAATTTCATATAAAAGCAGTGCAGGAATGGATTGAGCAATTAATTAAAACCGGCGACATTTATAAGTCATATTATAAAGGTTGGTATTGTGTTCCTGATGAAACGTTTGTTACGGAAAAAGAATTTAACGAAGCTGAAGCGCAAAGCTCAGATCAAGGTCCCGCATGCCCGCATTGTGGTAGGCCAACTATAGCTGTCCAAGAAGAGACATACTTTTTCAAGTTAAGTGCTTATGAACAACGATTACTTGAATTTTATAAAAAAAACCCAAATTTTATTGTTCCTAAAGAGCGTTTTGCAGAAGTCATTAATTTTGTAAAAGCGGGTTTGAAAGATTTAAGTATATCAAGAACTACAGTTAAATGGGGCGTTCCATTCTTAAATGATTCCAAGCATGTTGCCTATGTATGGGCAGATGCATTGAATAATTATATTACCGGAATAGGATATAATCAGCCTGAACGAAGAGCAGAATTTGAAAAATGGTGGCCCGCTAAGGTGCATGTAATGGGTAAAGACATTGTGCGCTTTCATGCTATCTATTGGCCTGCATTTTTAATGGCTGTTCATTTGCCACTTCCACAAAAATTGCTGGTACATGGTTGGATATTGGTTGATAAACACAAAATGTCTAAATCACGTAAAAATGTAGTTGATCCAGTTCCGTTGCAAGAGACGTATGGCGCAGACCAAATTAGATATTATTTATTAAAACAATTGGCAATTAATCAAGATGGCGACTTTACAACTGCAGATCTTGAAAAACATATCACTTCAGATCTTGCTAATGATTTGGGTAATTTACTTAACCGATTAACGGCATTAGCAGAAAAAAATAATTCTATGCATGTCCCCGCACCTGCGCAATTAACTGCACGAACATTAGAATTACAAAAATTACTTACTAAGACTATTGCCGATTACTCAACGCACATGAATGAGTATTATTTTCATATTGCACTAGCAGTATTATGGAGATACATTTCTGCAGTTAATGCGTATTTTCATGAACATGAGCCATGGAAGTTACCTAAATCTAACCCGGCATTATTCATGGAAGTTATGAGCGCAACATCTCACAGCTTGCGTGCTATTGCATATTTACTTATTCCAGTAATGCCTGAGAAAATGAAAGAGCTATTATCAAGCTTAACTATTTCTGATATTACTTCATCATTGTCAGAATTAGCTTTAACGCAATGGAACCAAGATTTTAAGTTAATAAAAATCAATACATTATTTATTAAACCTGAACCAACTGAAAGTGAATCACCTATGGAAACTGAAGTTACACCAAAACCACAAGAAGCTATTGAATCATTTATTGAATTTACCGATTTTATTAAATGTGATTTGCGTGTTGGAACTGTAGTTGAATGCAAACCAGTTGAACAGTCTGATAAGTTGCTGCAATTACAGGTTGATTTTGGTCCATTGGGCACGCGTCAAATACTTGCGGGTGTAAAACAATCAATTACTCCTGAACAATTAGTAGGCACTCAAGGAGTATTTGTAGTAAACCTTAAACCGCGTAAAATGGCCGGTCTTGAATCGCAAGGAATGATGTTAGTCGCAAAACCAACTGATGGTTCACAATTAAAACCGGTCACCGTTGCACATACAATCGGCAATGGCTGGAAATTATATTAAATAATTAAAGGTGAGAAGTAGTAATGATGTATCGCCCTGATAGTCAAGTATATTGGTATTTAGAAACTCCTAAATCTAAACCTCTTAATGGCTATATTGCTGCTGATGTAGTAATTGTTGGTGGTGGAATGGCCGGTTTATCGGCAGCGCAAGAATGGCATAAAAAAGGTAAAAAAGTAGTTCTTGTAGAGCAATATTATTGCGGAGCAGGAGCTACAGGCAAAGGTTCAGGGTTTATTACGCCTGATTCTGAGATACCGTTGCGTGGTTTTGTATCACGCTTTGGTGACGATAAAGCTAAAAAACTTTGGGAATTTGTGGTTTCTGGCTGCTCGCATATCAAACAAACTATTTCTGAACAGGATTTATCATGCGATTACAATGTGCAAGATACTCTGGTAGTAGCCAATGATATAAGTTCTTTTAAAGAGCTTAAAGAAGAAGATGCCATAAGAAAAAAATATGGCTATCCCAGTACGTTATATACCAAGTCTCAATTATCGCCTGTATTGAATAGCAATGGATATTATGGTGGCGTACGATACCCTGATACTTTTGGAATAAACGCAGCCCATTATTGTGCGCAATTAAAAAATAAATTGATTGAACAGGGTATTCAAATTTATGAAGAAACGCCTGCTATTAAAATAGAAAATAATATGGTTTATACACCACATGGCTCTATTAAAGCAGAACAAGTTATTGTATGTGCAGATAGATTTATGCCGCAATTAGGGTTATTAACTGATCAAGTTTTTCATGCACAGACTTTTTTAATGATTTCTGAACCATTAACAGATGAGCAAATTAAGGCTATATTCCCTGAAAAATTAATGATGGTTTGGGATACCGACCTGATTTATAGTTATTTTAGAATAACTGGCGATAAAAGATTATTACTCGGCGGAGCCAGTATTTTAAATACGTACGATAAAAATGCAAAGCTGTTTTCACAACGAATCTATAATAAATTAGATAGGTACTTTGCTTTGCGATTCAAGACGGTAAAGCCCGTATTTTCTTTCTTTTGGCCAGGTTTAATTGGTGTAAGTAAAGACTTGGTACCCATTGCAGGACCCGATAAAAATAAGCCATGGTTATTTTATGTAACTGCAGCAACAGGCTTACCTTGGGCAGCTGCATTAGGTAAATATAGCGCAGACTATTATTTGCATAATAACCATTCAATGCAGGAATTCTTTTCACCATACCGAAGTTTTTATATTTCTGGCATTACACAAAAAATATTGGGTACGCGAATATCATTTGTATTATCCCATGCGATCGAAAAATTTATTAAAGAATAATTATTTTATTAGGGCACTCGTAAAAAAGTATGAGTGCTTTTTTGATTTTCTAATGTGCCTTTACTATCTATTTCAGGCAATTTATTAGATTGGTGAATTGGATTTTCTGAAAGTTTAGTAGATGCGTAACTCAAATCTTTTTTTTCATTTTTTCTTTGCAACCAATATTCTTCTCCGTAGTCAGCTAGCAGTTCTTGCCCTGCCTTAATATCTTGAGTTGCGATATATACAACATACCAATGTCTTTTATCAGTCGCATATATACCTGCGCAATTTGGTTTATCACTGTGATTAATAAAAGCAGTTATATTTCTGCACGCAAATGCATCGACTACATACTTAATTGCCGGATTGGTTGGATGTTCATATGGTAAATTCCAACGATATGATTGTATTTGTTCAGGGCATAATGAAGGGTGCATCTTGCTGTATTTTTCTTCAAGTATGTGGTTTAACTCTTGCAATTCCCAAATTTCGCCGGCATATAGACCAATAAGTTCCCCGGATTTTATTGATGATAGTGTGTAACAACCATAAAATTGATATTCAGGATTATACTTAATTTCAACGTTAGCTTCATAACCGGCATTGATTAAATCTTTATATTTATTCCAATTTTCAGTGAATAGGGTTGGGTTTTGTTTGTACAATGATGAATTTTGAGCTTGGGGTAACTTTTCAGGATCGGCGCTAAAAATGCAGCCTTTAACATGCTCAACTATAATTTCCATACAGGGTGTAGAGGCGCCGCATGATTTATTGTAGCAGAATGATTTATATATTTGATAATATCTATCTGGGTAACAATAAAAGGGACTAACTTGGTTATCGGTAAATAACTTCTTACAAGGTATTGACTGATACTCAGTTACGGTTAATGGATGAATTGATCGGCAAAAAAGAAGTAAAATTAATATTTTTTTGTACATAATATTCCTTTTTTGTCTTTGATTATAAAAAATCGATATAAATTTGCAATGGAGGTAATAATGCATTTGTATCTAATAATAACAATGCTTGCACTATCAGGGTGTCCATTAATGCATGCTGCCGAACGACGTCTTGATAATTCTCTAGGGGTATGGTATTACAATAATTTTATAAAAATTTATGCAGCCGCACGTGACGGTGATGTTTTTACAATGGAACTGAAATTAATTGAATTATTGGGAGAGGCTAATAGTATGGAAATGAAAGCATATACTCAGGTTCCTACTATTACCTTTATATTAAATAATTGGAAAAAGAGTGAGAAAAATACTGATTATAAAGAACAAATGAAAAAAATTATTATGAATATTTTGGAATATAACGCATTAAAAACTGTTGAAAATAAGCTGCAAACAGACAAAGATACTATTTCTTTATTATGTTACTATGATTTAAGTGACTGTGTACCTTCTTTAATTGATCATATTAAGGCAATAACCACTGAAGATGTTAAAGCGATTGTTGCTATTACGTGTTCAAAAACGCGCTCACAATGCTTGGATATTTTAACTGCTCGAAAATTACTGACGACTGAGCAAGAAAAGCTAATTCAAGATTGCAATACTGCAATAAAACCTGAGAAAACCAGCAAGAGCTAATAGTATGAATTATCTAGTGCTCTAGGGACAAAATATATATCCCCGACCAATTACCTATAAAGATGTACCAGAATATTTAGCGCAGTTTTCATCTATAATTCGGCAATTATTACATGTTGAATTATTAGAATCTGAAGATATCCCTCTAAGGCATGAAATTGAACAAATGAATGCGGGCAATGTATTTTTTTTTGTAATAATATATAAACAAACTAATAAGCTAAAAGGTGCGGTAACAATTCGTGATCCTCAAGTATATGCAGGGCAATTACATAGTTGGATTAATGAGCAATTTTGGGGTCATAATAGATATCAAGAAGCTTTAAAGCTGTTGAGCGATTATTTTTTTCCAAAACTAATAAACCATACCACACTGCGCATGCTGATTGTTAAATAGTAGAAGCATCGCTGCTCTTAAAAAGTTTGGAGCAGTTCATTCAGGAATCGCTGCTGGTGGGTTTAATCAGCAATATACAATGCTCATTCGCAATAAACGCTCGATTGATTAAAAATCATAGGCTTGGTATTACTTATATCATTAAATCCCGTCACACGTTTAAAAAATGATTAGTGGAGAAACGATGAAATTGTTTATTGTCTTACTATTAGTATTGTTATGCGGGTTGCCCGGATGCTCAGAAAATAAAATTTTTATAACGCAAAAAGGTTATACTGAGCGCGAAACAATTAAAAGTGAATTAAATGTTGATGCAAAAGCATACCTAGATATTTCAAATGGCGCGGGTAGAATCGAAGTTTTTGGCCATGATAAAGATGTAGTTTTAATCGAGGCTATTAAACATGCTCGCGATGCTACTGAACTTAAGTACATGGAGCCTGAAATTCAAAGTACCAATAATTCGGTAGTGATTCGAACGAATTATTTAAAAAGTTTTGTTCATGGTGTAATAGATTATAAAATGTTTGTTCCTCATACTATGAAAATTCGTCGTGCTAGAACAGGTAGTGGTTCAATAATAATTTCGCAAATGTTTGAAGATATGAATGTTGAATCTGGTGCAGGAAGAATTGAGTTAAAAGCGGTAAAGAAAAATGTCACTGCACAAACTGGTAGTGGATCAATATACGTAGTAAATCATGAAGATGCTCAAGGCGCTATTAAAGTTGAAACCGGCTCTGGGCGTATAGAAGTTTCACAAGCGGCAGGATCTGTGGCTGCAACAACCGGAAGCGGTGCAATTAGCGTTACTTTTAACCCGAAATCAAAAGGGTCTGTAGATGCACAAACCGGCTCAGGCAGAATATATCTAACTCAATGTTCTGATTCGGTAACTGCACAAGCAGAAAGCGGTACTATAATAGTAGACCAGAAAAAAGTATCTGAAGATAACGAAATTAACATCAGAACTAGTTCTGGTAGAATTGAATTGCGCTTACCGGGCGATACCAATGCAAAGATTGAGGTCATTGCACCACTAGGTAGACTTATTAGCGACTTTGATATTTTTGGATCTGATGAAGATAGCAATCGAGGTGAAATATCGGGTACTATTGGTGAAGGTGGCGCAGCTATTAGCTTAAAATCAGCTACTGGGGACATTGAGATTATAAAAAAATAATCTTGTGAATTTTTACCATAATCTATTAAGTTGCTTAGAACAAAATACTAACTAGGAGAACGAAAATGGTTTTTTGGAAAAATAATGACCTTCATTTAGATTTAAAAGATTTACAAAAGCATCGTACTTTTATAATTGCTACTTCAATTGCTTTAATATTATTAGGCACCTTGGCATTATTCACTACGGTGTATACAACATTTGCTACCGTGTTATTTATTGGCTCGTTATTATTAGCAAGTGGTGTAATTCAAGTTGTTCAAGCTTTCAGCGCTCGTGCATGGCGCGGATTTTTCTTCCATTGTTTGCTTGGTGTTTTAAATGCGGTTGTTGGTGGATTAATAATTTATAATCCCTTAGAGGCTGCTCTTTCAATCACCTTGTTATTGGGCGGATTTTTTATTGCATCTGGGCTGTTTAGAATATTTGCAGCATTGGGCGGTGGTTTTTACCATTGGGGCTGGGTGCTATTAAATGGTGCAGTAACTTGTTTACTGGGCTTTTTAATTTTAAAACAATGGCCGGTATCAGGATTTTGGGTTATTGGTATGTTTGTAGGAATTGATTTAATTATGTCTGGGTGGACAATGTTAATGTTGGGCACTGCTATTAAAAAATAAATTTTCTGCAAAAAAAAGCGGCTGTGATTTTTTCACAGCCGCTTTTTTTATTATTTATTCACTTTTAAAGCCGCAGGTCTTATCTGAGCAAATTAAAGTAACTTTGCCATCTTTGGAAAACTTCTTTATAAGGAATGGTTTCTTGCATTGTGGACATGGAGTTTCTTCAATATCACCAAATACTGCAAACTTACATTCAGGGTAATTACCGCACCCCCAGAATGTTCCGCCTTTCCAACGACGTTTAACAACTTCGCCACCATCTTGTGGGCAGGGAAATTTGGCAACTGTTTTTTGAATGTATTTGCAATCAGGGTATCCTGAACATGCAATGAATGGACCAAACTTACCAATTATTTGTCGTAATTGTTTACCGCAATTAGGGCAGAGTTCTTCAAGTAGTTTAGGACCTTCAGTCTTAACTAATTCAATTTTACCCGTTTCATCACGTTTAAAGTTTGATGTAAATCCGCATTCAGGGTAACCAAGACATCCTAAGAATTCTCCGGTTTTACCAAAACGGATTGCAAGCTTGTGTTGGTTACACTCAGGGCAAGTAACCTCAGTTGGTTCAGCGATTTTTTTATTATCAGAACCTTTAAATGCAGCAACATCTTTTTCAAAGACTTTATAGAAGTCGCGCAATAATTTATCACGTTCAAACTCACCTTGAGCTATTTTATCAAGTTCTTCTTCTAACAAAGCAGTGAACTTGATATTCATGATGTATGGTAAGTTTTCAATTAATAATTTTGTTACCGTCATACCCAGCTCAGTAGGTGTAAATCGCTTTTTAGCATCAAGCGTTGTATACGCACGCGCTTGAATAGTATTTAATGTTGGAACGTAGGTACTTGGTCGACCAATACCTTCTTTTTCCATTTCTTTTATAAGTGAAGCTTCAGTAAATTTTGGTGGAGGTTGAGTAAAGTGCTGCTTAGGAGTAACTTTATCAAGACCTAATGGCATTTTTTCTTTTAATGTTTTTGGTAATACTACTTTGGTTTCTTTTTCATCTTCGTCTTCGTCAACGAGATATACTTTTAAGAATCCATCAAAAATTAATGTAGAACCGGTTACTTTAAATACGTATTTATCTCCTTTAATAGCCACAGTACGTTGAGCATAAACTGCGGGCTTCATTTGACATGCAACAAAGCGTTTCCAGATCAATTCATATAATCTAGCTAAATCTTTAGTTAAAAATTTACCAACTGTGTCAGGATTATAATCAATGTTAATTGGTCTGATGGCTTCGTGCGCGTCTTGGGTTTTAGCTTTGCTTGTCTTTGCATAAATATTAGGCTTTGCAGGTAAATATTCTTTATCAAATTGCACCGAAATATATTTACGTGCTTGATCAATTGCTGTATCAGAAATACGTAATGAATCTGAACGCATATAGGTAATCAATGCAACAGGTGATTTAGGATCGTCAAGCGCAATACCTTCATATAATTGCTGAGCAAGTTGCATAGTTTTTTTAACCGAAAACCCAAGCTGGTTAAATGCAGCTTGTTGCAATGTACTAGTCATAAATGGTGCTAATGGATTTTTAGTACGTTGTTTATCAGTAACTGAATCAACTGTATATGATGCCTTTTTAAGGTCTTTAACAATGGCATCAGCTTGATCTTTATTAGTAATTTCAGCTTTGTCTTTACCTATATGGGAAAGCGCAGCTTCAACTTTACTTTTATCAACATCAAATAACCCAGTAACACTCCAGTATTCTTCTGGCTTAAAACTTCTAATTGCGTCTTCACGTTCAGCTACCAATCGTAATGCAACTGATTGAACGCGTCCGGCAGAGAGACCAGGAGCAAGCTTTCTCCATAAAATAGGTGAGACTTCGTAGCCAACCCAACGGTCTAAAATTCTGCGAGCTTGTTGTGCTGCAACTTTTTGTAAATCTACATCACGAGGGTTGTCAATCGCCTGGGTGACTGCAGGTTTGGTAATTTCATTAAAGCTAATACGGTATATCTTAGCTTTTTTAGAGATAACTTTTTTAATTTCTTGTTCTATATGCCAAGCAATAATTTCACCCTCACGGTCAGGATCGGGCGCTAGGTATATTTCGTCAGACTTAGAAGCTTCTTTACAGATATCAGCAATGACTTTTTCTTTGTTTTCAATAGTTACATACTCAATATCTATTGAGCCGTTCATAGTTACACCAAGCGTTTTTGAAGGCAAATCTTTGATATGCCCCATAGTGGACATGATTTTAAAATCATTGCCTAAAAACTTTGAAATAGTTTTAATTTTCGCCGGTGATTCTACGATTAATAGCTTTTTCATCGGTATGTACCTACCTTTTACCAATATATTCTTTGAAGTTAGCCTGCTGTTGCTGTAAAGCAATGTCTATTGTTGTAACACGTGCTTCTATTTTGTCTACTGCTAATTTATATAATAATCAAAATATTTTCTAAATGTCAAATTTTTATTAAATCCTTGAAATAACCTTCCTATTAGCCAGATAATCTTATGGGATATGAAGCTGGGGTTGTCCCTTATCTGTTTTTTTACTACAATAGGGGCGCTTATAATGCATAACATTCTAATAAAAGGTCACAAAAATGAAAAAGCTGCTATATGTATTATTCCTTATGTCAGGTATGGTTTATGCCAATGAAGTTCATTATCATACGGCCCCAATCTATCCCCTCATAGTTCCTGTAAATACAAGTAAGCCTGAGCCTGATTATTATTCACGTCAGTGGTTATATCAATTTGCTCGAGAACATGGCGCATTTGCTCATGCACATAGAATTCAAGATAATCTTACATATTATATAAAGCTTGTGACAACCCACATAGAAAAGCTCGCTGTAAAAATCGAACAAGGTGATCAAAGCACCTCAAATAAGTTGTTTAAAGGGGTAAGGTTAACTGCATTAGGCAGTATTATGTTGGTTGGGGGCAGTGCGCTTATTAAATATACAGCACCAGAAAAAAATCCAGGCTCATTTAAGGCGTTGTTAGCATTTGTTGGTGTTATATCAGCTATCACATCAATCATTCCGCTTATCCTAGGGCCAAAAGCATTGTATAAATCTATTGATTATACTCAGAGACTGCAAAATCGTTTAGTATTTGCGCAGTATATGTTAAGAGAACTGCAAGCAGCACAAACAGCTTAATTATTGAATTAAAAGGAAACTAATGACTATATTTCCTGCATGGAAAGATTCACTTAGATTGCTAAAGCCCTCTTCACTCAAGTTATTTGGGTTAGTAACTTTAAAAGGAATTATTCAAACATACTCCTCGTTCTTTAAGTATGTTTTACCGGTATTGGTTTTACTTGCAGGAATATATTTGGGTGTTTTTGTTATCTTTCCTGAATACAAAGGTGTCTTAAATATAATTTTTTATTTAATCTGGGTTACCGGTTCATTTTTAATATATGCAGCAGCTCGGCCCTCAGTATTGCCTAAAAGTTATTCTTACTTTAGAGCATTTGGGTGCGCTTTATTATTTTTTTTTATATTTGATTTGTGTGCTAACTACTTGGCCAATCTTTTGAATGAAAAGATTGGCCAAGTAGGCTCCATTTTAACTTTATTTTCTGAACCATTAGTGGTAAGCCCGCTCTATGGTTTTTTCATTTTGTTTTTCTTGGATTCATATACCTCGGTAAAAAATCTATTTATATCATTCAAACGCGCATCTGTAATGGCTTGGTATAATTATCCGATATGCTTACTTATTTTTGTGCTTTTTTTAGCTATATTTAACGGTATTTCAGATTTATTTGTCTTTATGGTTGCCAAGTTATTAGGTTATCAAGCTACATTACAGCTCTCAAGCCTAGGATTTTCAGATGCAGTGTTAATGGAAGATTCAGAAATTCTAAACTATTTATACATTGCTCGCTTTTATTTTGATTTATTATTATTGCCACTATTTGCAAGCGTTATAACAGCGTTCTATGTAAAAAGAGTTCATGAAGATTTTAAGCGATATGAATGAGGTTATAAATGCCATCAATTAAGGTAATTATTTATACATTATTTGTACGTTTTCTTTTACTGCTTCTTATGATTATGTACGCAATTCCAGCGTTTATCTTTTTTATGTTGCCCGCACGATGGGTACAAGAAAACCGATTTATTAATTGGTTTATTTATACTTTCTATGCAGCAGTGTTAAAGCTGAGCTTTATTAACTATCGTTTCATTGCCAAAGATAAGATTCCCAAAAAGGGTGCAATTATTATTGCAAACCATCAATCATCATTTGATATACCGGTGGTGGGTTATTTAATCCAGGGACATTCACATGCATGGCTTGCATTATCAACATTGGCAAAATCACCTATATTGCGATTTATTATTCATAAAGTTGCAATATTAGTTGATATGAGCAGCCCTCAAAAAGGTTTGCGTTCAATAATTCAAGCAATAAAATTATTAAATGGAAATGACCAAAGACATTTAATAATTTTTCCTGAAGGTGGCAGATATCATGATGGTTATTTGCATGATTTTTTTGCAGGGTACATAACTCTTGCAAAAAAGACTGGCCGAGCAATTATTCCTATTTACATTCACAATTTAGATAAAGTATACCCTCGCACTACCTTTTGGATTCATAGATACCCGGTAACTGCAATAGTAGGTCCTGAATTTATAATTGAGCCACACGAAGCTGATGAAGATTTTAATTCTCGTGTTCGTGAGTGGTTTGATGATCAACGGGAACAACTATGATGGGGTTTAGATTTGCAGCGCCATTATTATTACTCATTAGCGCGCTAATACTATTTCTTGCAGCACTATTGCGTTCGCGAATAGTTAAAAAGCCAACGTATCAATACACTTTGGTTCAGTCATTATTAGCATATATGCACACTGATTCAATGTGGCATGATAAATTATTATGGCTTTTACGAGCAGGTGCATTAGCATTAATGGTATTTTTGATGGGTAAACCTCAACATGTAGATTCATACAGGCCTATAAATGTTGATGGTATTGATATTATGATGGTATTGGATGTTTCTGGTAGCATGCAGTTTAAAGATTTTGCAGATGATGACCGAACTCGTCTGGAAGTTGCTAAAGATGAAGCGATGCACTTTATACAAAAGCGCGATCAAGATGCTGTTGGATTAGTTATTTTTGGCAACGATGCAATATCACGCATCCCCCTAACCATGGATAAACAAATGGTACTGGACATGATCAAGCAACTTGAGTTGGGACTCATAGATCCAGATGGTACTACGTTAGCACGTGCAATAGTAACTGCGGTAAGCCGCCTAAGAAATTCTAAAGCAGCAAGTAAAGTAATGATTGTTTTAACTGATGGTGAACCAAGTGAGCATGATATTAATCCATCAATAGCAATTGAAGCGGCAAAAAAACTTGGCATAAAAGTATATACCATTGGTATTGGTAGTGATCAGATTGAATATTTCATTCATCCATTTTATGGTGCAATGCCAAAACCGCGAGTTAACAAGGAATTATTGGAGCGAATTTCACAACAGACGGGTGGTAAATTTTTTATGGCTCGTAATAGTCAAGAAATGCGCTCAATATATGATAGTATTGATTCACTTGAAAAATCAAAGCACGACACACCATTACAAAACACTTATTATGATGTTGGCTTTTGGCTGATATTTCTTATAATTGGACTTCTTGTGGCTGAAATAATTGCAATAACATATGTTTGGTATGGGATATAAGCATGTTAGGAATTACGTGGGCAAATCCCGGCGCATTTGGAATTTTATTCTTAATTATTTTTGTAATTGGAATTTTAATACACAATATTATTCTTAAGAGTAAGCGCGTTACCCTTTTAACCGGATCTGGATATAAAAAAAACTTTCTTAAGAATTATTCCGAAGCAAAAAATTGGATTAAGCTTATTTTACTCAGCATATCGTTAATAAGTTTAGTTTTAGCGTTTGCTCGTCCTCAATGGAATAAGAAAGAACAATTAGTTGAACACTTTGGTCGTGATGTATTAATCGCATTAGATATTTCTAAAAGTATGTTAGCCCAAGATGTTAAATCAAGTCGATTAGAAGTAGCCAAAAGAAAAATTAAAAGTTTAGTAAATAAGTTATCAAGCGAACGAGTTGGCTTATTATTATTTTCTGGAACCACTTTTGTTCAATGCCCATTAACGGCCGATCACGGGGCGTTTTTTATGTTCCTCGATCAAGTTGATGCTGAAACTATTTCGTCAGGGACTACAGCGCTTGACCAGGCAATTAAACAAGCATTAGCTGTATTTAATGCAATTCCAGATCGCAAAAATAAATTATTAATTATAGTTACCGATGGCGAAGACTTTTCACACGAGCTTGCAGGAATTAAACAACAGGCTCGAGATCAACAATTACACATTTTTGCTTTAGGGGTAGGAACAACAGAGGGAGCACCAATTCCTAATATAGCTGCAAATGGCGAACAAGACGGTCATATAAAAGATAAAAATGGTGCAATTGTAATTTCACGATTAAACGAACCGGTGCTTCAAGAAATTACGCAGCAAACGGGCGGCACTTATGTTAAAGTTCAGCCGGGTAATAATAATGACATTACAACTATTGTTGATCAAGTGAAAAAGTATGAACAAGAAAAATTAAATGAAAGAAAAATGCCCCAGCTTGAAGATCAATATCATTATTTTATAGCTATTAGTTTTATAAGCGCTTTGATTGAGTGGTTATTATGAAAAAATTATTATTAATTTTAATTCTTTTATGTTCCATGCCTCTTCAAGCGTGGTTTAATTATGATAGAGCAATTAGTGCTGCGCAATCAGGGGATATGAAATCTGCTCACGAAAAATTAACTCATGAATTAGTTAATAATCCTGGTAATGCTTCATTATTATATGATACAGGTGTAGCAGCATATAAATTGCAGGATTATGAAAAAGCATATAATTATTTTATTTCTTCAGGTAATTCTGATTCTGCTTCAAGGCAAGTTAAAGAGCAATCATATTTTAATGCTGGCAATGCAGCAGCTTACTTAAAGAATTATGAGCAAGCATTAACTGAGTATAAAAAAACAATGAATTTAAATGCTGAAAATATTCAGGCTTCGGACAATTATGAAAAAGTAAAAAAATTAATTGAGCTGCAAAAACAAGAGCAGCAAAAAGAAGAGCAAGATAAAAAGAACAAGAAAAATAATAAAGATCATAAAGACGATAAGAATTCAAAGCAAGATCAAAATTCGTCAGATAATAAAGATCAGCTAGATAAGCAAAATAAGTCTCAAGATAAATCAAAAGATCAAAAAAATGACAAATCTGAGCAAGAGAGTAGTAGTGATAAAAATTCACCGGATAATAAAAACTCAAACTCACAAAAACAACAAGACGAAGATGCTGATCAAGATTCCAAAGACGACGCTCTTAACGACCAAGAACAGCAAAAAGACAACGAACAAGACCGGCAAAAAAATGAACAAACCGGTTCCAACAAAAAGCAAGATCAACAGCGACCTGATTTGAGTGGCCAAAAACCAAATGACAGCCAAACCGATAAACAAGGTGAAACAAAGCAAGATACATCTCCTGATAAAGCTGGTACTGAAACAAAAGATGAAGTACCACAACCACAAGATAATGACAAACAACAGGCGGCAAAGCAAGCAGAAGAAGGTTCTAAAACTGACAAAAAACCTCTTGAACCTTGGCTTGAACGTTTACTTGAATCGCAAGATAGACATGATGCTTATTTAAATAAACGTATGCTGCATAAAACTCTTGATAAACGAACAGGAGGTACCGGTGAACATCAATGGTAAACATTTATTAGCGTTATTGCTTATATGTTGCAGTTTTACTACGTATGGTGAAAAGTTAACAATTCGCGCCACCAGTATGAATGGTGTAACGTTAATTAATGCCGGAGTTGGCGAGCCATTTTTAATTGAAGTTATTTTGAACAATATCACTCAGCAGATTAATACCCCTCAAATTGCTAATGACGGGGTGCACATTCCCCGCTATTGCGGTTTTCAAATGACATCAACCAATGGCAACAACTCGGTAAAATATCAATACCAAATGCGTATTGATGAACCGGGTGAATATATATTGGGTCCAGCAAAGATAGTTGATAATGAAAAAGTATTATTAAGTGACCCGATTAAGTTACGGGTAACTGAAGATACTAAAACTGCTGAGCAAAAAAAAACACGTGCCTCTAGGCACTTAAAAGAACCATTTATGCGGCTTGCGACCGAAACTAAACATGCCATAGTTGGTCAAAAAGTTTCTGTTTCAGCTGCATTTTATTTTCAAGCCGGAAAGCATGAAATAGTTCAAATTCATGAATCGGATGATGTTGATGGGATAATTAGTTCAAAAGTTAAAAATGGGCCTTATCAAGGAACAACATCTATTGATGGTTCAGAATATCAATTTATTATGTATACATGGGATGTTTATCCTACTAAAACGGGAACAGTAGTTATTCCGGCACTTGCGGCAGAATTTAGAGCCGTACCCGATAAAAATGATTTTTTTGGCGCATTTGCTGCAATGCTCAATCGTGCCACTGCAATAAAGCGTTTGTATTCAAATTCACTCACATTACAAGTTGTCCCATTGCCAAAAAATGCTCAAGAGGTTCAAGCCATAGGAACATTTACCGGCTTTAATGCAGAAGTAACTCCATCAGTTGCAAAGGTGGGTCAAGGTATGGCATATACGTTAGCATTACAAGGAGATGGAAACTTTGAACATATTAAAGCACCACCATTACAAGCAATCCCCGATGGATGTAAATGGTATGAATCTAAAAAATCGATAAATCAATTAGATAAAGATACTGTTCAATTAAAGTTTGAATATGTAATTCAAGGTATTACTCCGGGCGATTGGACTCTTCCAGAACAAACTATTAGCTACTATGATACTGATCGCTCACGAGTTGCTTCACTCAAGTCTCAAGCTCTTTCAATAACTATTCTTTCAGATTCTGCCTTGCATTCAATTACGCCTGCTGTTACAAGCGGCTCGAATGTAGATTTTGAACAAACTCCAGTTGAACAAAAAAATATCTTAATTGCCCCCATTAAACAATATGGTCCCATACAATTTAGCAACTATTTGTTTATTCCGTGGCATATTTTTTTAATGCTACTGCTATTTTTGATATTACTAAGCGCGTTGTATTGTTGGTATGTAATGAAAGCGGGCAAAATCTCAATAAAATCAGCAATTAAGTTAACTAAATCAAAAATTGAAAAAGTTCATACTTCACCACAAAATGGTCAATTGTACATTCTCATGAGAAATTTAATTGCACAAATAATGGGTTGCGAGCCTGGACAAATTGATTTACAAGTTATTAATCAATTTGTTCAAAAAATGGATCTTTCTGTGCATGAACAAAATGCCTTTTTAAATTATTGGCAAGATCTAGAACAGCAGCAATATTATCAATCAAATAATTCTCTAGCATTGCAAAGAACTTCGCTTGCATGGATAAATAATTTCTCTAAAGCTGCGGCAATAAAAAAATTAGTATTACTCCTAGCAATCAGTTGGATGAGTTGCTCTGCAATAAATATTCAAGAAACATTTTTACAAGCAAATTTGTTTGCAGAAGCTCATAATTATTCCAAGGCATTGGAATTATATCAGGCAATACCGAAAAAAGGGTATTCAGTTTTATTTAATAGTTCGGTTGCCTATTTTCAAGAACATAATTATGTACAAGCCTTGGCTCGCGCACATGCTGCGCTACGCATAGCAACGACTAAAGAAAAATATGATGATGCTCAATTTATAATTGATCAATCACGAGAAAAATTAAACATAACTCATGATCAATCGCTTATGGATACTTTGTATCGCTTGTTTTTGCCGTTTAATGTATTGCTTATGCAATGCATATTTTTATTGCTTTTATTGCTTTTTTTGTGGCATTTAGTCAAAGCTATTTGTTCGCACAAGTTGAATCTGACTGCAATAATTAGTGCCTGCTTCTTGTTTTTGGTATCGATACTCTTATTCACTTATTACTATCAATCCCTATGTAAGGTAGCATTTGCAACGCAGGAATTAACATTATTTGCAGCACCACACAAAGGTGTCGATCAGATTGGTAGTCTGCCTCAAGGAACCCAACTACAAGTTGTTTACAATACTACTGAATGGTCGAAAATACGTAATAAAAATTTGGTAGGTTGGGTATTGAATGATACACTTACTGCCGTAGAAAAGTAATTTAGTGTGGAGAAACGTCATTAAGCACATGCAACATCCATTATTAAAATGTATGCCCATTATTTTTATCGCCATTTTTTCATGCGCTTCATTTGCGTTATTAATTCAATATAGATATTTTTGCGAACAGACTACACGATTGATGGAAGTCAAAGATGAGTATCGTACTTATCTGGCAGCGGTTAAGAAAATTTTGCATGAATATAACAAAATGAAAGAACAGATTGAAGTTACTCAAAATTCTCCGGAATTAGAAAAAAAAAAAGACTCTGAACTTGTAAAAGAATCGCTCATCTCATTAGGTACCAAATTATATTCTACTGAAACATTAATAGACGCAGACTTTGTAGTTGTTAATCGGGATCCAGAATATCTTAGGCAAAATGCATTAGAATACATTCGTGATCAAAAGTTAGAAGCAATTGCTGAACATATTAATGGCGAAGCATGGTGCGATTATACCCAGCATATGATTGAACGTAGTAAAAACAGTTCGCGTAGAAGACCAATAAGAAAAACTACTAAGTCAGTCTCGCGGGCACGAATACAAACTAAAATCTCGTCACCACTACTATCTCGAGTATCAATTGCAAAAAACAGTGAAATGCTATTATCGTGGCCGATAGATCACTCAAGCTTTTGGCTGAGTTCGTTTTTTGGTCCGCGCAAAAAACCAGATGGTTCATGGGGTTTTCATTATGGATTAGACATGGCTGCCTTAAAGGGTACATCAGTGAAAGCAGCAGCAGGTGGTGTAATTGTAGAAGCAGGATATGCTCGAGGCTATGGCAACACGGTATTAATTGTTCATAATCGAAAATATAAAACACGCTATGCACATTTGCATGATATCACCGTAAAAATTGGCCAAAAAGTATCTCGTGCGTATTTAATAGGACACGTTGGAGATACGGGAATAGTCAGGTCTCGTGGCAAGGATGCTTCGCATTTGCATTTTGAGGTTGTTGTATTTAGTAAGCATGATAACCCAATGCATTATCTAATTTAGGATCACCTTATTGATTTATGCGTAAAAATTGAACATATTAATAAAACATAATTGGATTTATTGCTTGAGAAGGATTTGAATGAAAGATACAAAACCAAAACAAAGTTTTTTTGGATCGGTCCGTGAAATTGTCACATTATTATTAATTGTGTTTTTAATAAGAACATTTGGATTTGGTTTGTACCAAGTTCCTACTGGTTCTATGGAAACAACTATGTTAGTAGGTGAACGATTCTTTGCGGATAAATTTACCTATTTATTCACGACACCAAAACGTGGACATATTATTGCATGTAATGAACCGATTTATCAATTCTCAGAAAGTAAATGGACACGTTTGTGGGAAGAATATGTATGGGGTCCTTCAAATTGGACCAAGCGAGTAATTGGAGTTCCCGGTGATATTATTAAAGGTGAAATTAAAGATGGAAAACCATTAGTATATCGCAATGCTGAATTGCTTAATGAGCCATACATCAATAAATATCCGTTAATAAAAGTGTATACACAAGATCCTGTTAAATCAGTTCAACAAGCACAGCAAGATGCGTTGGCATTAGTATTAGAGCGCAGAATTGATCCATCGCGTGTACAAGAATATGTTGGGTTAGTAATGGCCAATAATTTTTCAACATTTAGATCATATGATCCTAGCAAGCCATACAATCAACAACCTTATTATAATTTGAATACTGATTGGGTTGTTAAAGGTCCTGATGGAATGCCAATTTTAAAAATGCCTGGAACTGCTCACAAAGGTCATCAGCGAATTACAAAACGGGGTACTAGTTATTGGAGCGATTCAGACGATTTTTACGTTGAGTTAGGCCCTGATGAATATTGGCTCATGGGCGATAATCGTTTAGGAAGTCGTGATTCACGCGACTGGGGACCACTTAAAGGAAAAATGATTCACGGAAGAATTATTTTTAGAATATGGTCAATTGACAGTGATTATGCATGGTGGATTTTCGATCTAATCAGACATCCGATTGATTTCTTTAAGCGTGTTCGTTGGAGCAGATGCTTGCAATGGGTTTCCTAATGCATAAAAATGCACATAAGTGATCACTAAAAACTTGATATGTGAATAATTTATGCTACATTTAAGAACAGATTGAAATAAAGGATATTACATGCGTATTTCTATCCCTCAGATATCAGGTATATTAGTTAGTTTGTTTTGCATGATTTTGCTGTGTTCCGGATGTGGCAAATCAATAGAAGAAAATAGTAAAAATACCTCAAATCTGTTTGTGATAAATTTGCTTGATAAGCCATTATATGATGATTGTCACATAGCAGGCTCAGTTCAGGTGTCATATACTGATCTTGAATCTTATGCAAAGAACCTATCTAGAGAGACTCCCATAGTAGTTTATTGTAGTAATTATCAATGTACTGCGAGTGGTCAAGGCTATAAGATTTTGAAAAAAATGGGCTTTGAACATGTTTGGGCATATGAAGGGGGAATGGCAGAGTGGTATCAATTAAAATATCCAGTTGCAGGATCGTGCTCTATGAAGTATCTTGCTAAGTCAGTTCCAATGCCTGATGAAGATCACACAATAGAGAAAATTACTGCACAGGAATTGAAATCTAAAATGGAAATGCTTAAGTAGCTTTAAAGTGAGAGTGGCGGCATAGCCAAGTGGTAAGGCAGGGGACTGCAAATCCCCCACCCCCGGTTCAAATCCGGGTGCCGCCTCCATGTACTAAATTTTTGTGCCGAGATGGCGAAACTGGTAGACGCAAAGGACTTAAAATCCTTCGGGTGTAAACCTGTGCCGGTTCGATTCCGGCTCTCGGCACCAAAAAAATATTTCTTCAAAGTAATGAAAAATTTCTTGACAAAAATGTTGTAATTACTATTGTACCCTCTATGTACTAGTTTTTTGTTTGCATTCAGACAAACAAATAAAGGATATATATTATGAATAAAGCTAAATTAGTTGAGAGCATGGCAAAAATAACCAAAATGCCAAAAACTGCGTGCAAAGATGCTTTAGAAGCATTTATCACTAGCGTGAGCGGTTCTCTTAAGCAAAACAAAACAGTTGTATTAACTGGTTTTGGTACCTTCACTGTTATGAAAAGAAAAGCCAGAGTCGGTGTTAACCCGGCAACTGGTAAGAAAATGCAAATACCTGCAAAGAAAGTTCCAAAATTTCGTCCAGGTAAAGCATTAAAGTCAGTTGTTAAGTAATTAACATACGATTTTAAAAAATTTGGGAGGAGTCTTCATTGACTCCTCCTTTTTTTTGCGTAATAACATATAACAATTCATTGTAATATTAAGTTTTGGATAATAAAAATATTAAAAAAGCCTTTTGATAAGGCCGTTTTAGCTTTTTTCATATGTATCTCTTCATTAACAGATATTAATCCCTTGACAAAGTGCAACAACCTGCATAGTGTACAAAGTGGTTTTTGTTTGTCTTACAATTAAGGAGAATTTATATGAACAAAGCTAAATTGGTAGAGAGTATCGCCAAATCAACAAAAATGCCGAAAACAGCGTGCAAAGACGCTGTAGAAGCATTTATACACTCAATCTCATCCGCACTTAAGCAAGGTAAATCAGTAACCTTAACAGGTTTTGGTACCTTCACTGTTTTAAAACGTAAGGCACGTACGGGCGTTAATCCGGCTACGGGCAAAAAAATGCAAATCCCTGCAAAAAAAGTTCCGAAATTTCGTCCGGGCAAAGAATTAAAATCAATCGTTAAGTAATTGTACTTACTAGATAATAATATTATTCGACAAGCAAGAAACCATAAAAATAAAAAGAAATTTCCAAAGAGTTAAAAAAATTATTTACTTTGGAATTTGAATTATGTTAGAAATAAGTACGTTAGATACAATTATTAACCAAAAAGAGGAGAAGGTATGAAGAAAAACCTTCAATTTTTATCTCTTTTGCTATTGTTGGTTAACAGCATAGCATTAGCGAGTTCCTGCTCTACTGCATCATCATGCAGTACAGACAGCTGTTGCGCCTCAACTTTAGGCGCGGCAAGTGATGTTCGCACAGTGTTTATTCCACGTTCAGTAGGTGCAAATACAGCACGTGAGCTTGTAGGCTGGCAGACAGCTGTACAACTTCATGATTATGCACAACAAGGTGATGGATGTTATGACTGGAATGGCGCAGCAGCAGTTGCTCTAGAATATAGCCGTTCATTCAGAGCAAACTGTATTACCAACAGCTTGTTTGCTGGTAACACATTAAGCTTTGCTGGTTCACGCGCAAGTAACCGTCTTCCTAATGAATTGATTGCGGATAACTTTGGTTTATCAGAAAACTTCCGTGGTTCATTAACTTTCAATCCTCGCATTACAAACGTAATTGCGGATTTTGAATTTTTCTGGGACATTTCATCATGGTTGTATGAAGGTTTCTGGTTCAGATTACATGCGCCAGTTGCTCATGCTAAATGGGATTTGAATGTTTGCGAAACCAACAATAATGACCTAACTCCATTCACAGCTCCATCAGGTCCTGAATTGGGCGCTGGTTTAACGCGTATTCCTTCAACTTGCTATATGGGCGGAACATCAACAACTCCAGTTGGTTCAATTTTAGCTGCATTAAGCGGTGAAGCTACATTTGGTGCATTAACTTCACCAATCTGTGCTGGACAAATCAGTAACTGTTCTAAATCAAGAACACGTCTTGCTGATTTAGATCTTATCATGGGTTATGATTTCATGCGTTGTGATAACTATCACTTAGGTGCATTTTTAATCGCTGTTGCTCCAACAGGTAACCGTCCAGATGCTCAATATCTATTCTCACCAGTAGTTGGTAACGGCCATCACTGGGAATTTGGTGGCGGTCTTTCAGCTCACCTTTCATTCTGGGAATGTGATAATTCAGACTTCGGATTGTACATGGAAGGTAACATTACCCACATGTTCAAAGATTCACAATGTCGTCTATTCGACTTGTGCCCGAATGGTGCATTCAGCCGTTATGCATTGTTAGAACAATATGCTGCTAATGGCGTAACTCCAACTGGTAACATTACAAGTGCAACTTGCTTTGCAACTCGTAACGTCTCAGTAAGTCGCGCTGTTAAAGGTGATGCATCTTTCAAATTTGCATACCGTCGTTGCAACTGGGAATTTGATTTAGGTTGGAATATCTACGGTCATAGCGCAGAAAAATTGAGCCTACGTAATGGTTCAGGATGCTGTTCAACAACACCTGTTGGCAGATATGCTGTCAAAGGTACTGGACAATTGCTAGGTCTTCCTTATGCATTTACACCAACTGATCCATTCCCAATCGTTATTGGTGCACCTCCAGCAGCTGTTCCTTTTGATAGAACTCAAAGCTGCGCAAATATGTTTGCGCTTGGAGGCATATGCACAATTGACAACAGCGCTGGCTTATGTACTGCAGAAACTGAAGCTGACCAAATTGCTGCAGCAATCGTTCTTGGTTCACCAATATACGTAAGCTGCGCAACTCCATTAGTTTCACAAAGTACACTAAGCTTGTTATTTAGCGATCCTATAGCTGTACCTTTTGCTGCTTCAACTATTCCGGTATTGTTAGCAGATTGTAACATCAATCTTAAGTCAGGTGCTTCTCCAGCAACATTCACTAACAAGATTTTCGGCCATGTAAATTATGGTTGGGAAGCTTGCCGTGTGAACCCGTTTGTTGGTATAGGTGCTGAAGCTGAGTTTGGTAAATGCCCTTGCGACGACGCTTGCAACGTAAACGGTTGCACGCCATGCACAGGCATCCAAACAGGTGCTAACCAAAACTGCACAACTGCTGCATCAAGCTGCTCAAGCGATTGCAACGGTAGTGTAACTGGTTCAGGCAATAAAGCTAACCTCAATCAATGGGGTGTATGGATTAAGGGCGGTATCGTATTCTAATACGAACTATCTTTAACTGTACGAACGATTGGACCCGGATTATTCCGGGTCCTTTTTTATTCTTTCAATAAAAATATACGTAATTATTTATGATTAAATATTTACAAAACCCCGACTTTGGTAGTACACCTGTAATATACACAATGCCCTCTGTTAAATTTTAAAAAAGGAAATTTACATGAATGTACATCTCAAAGGTCTGTTATCTCTTTTATTAGTATGTATTAATATGCAAAGTCTAAACGCATGTTGTAATACACCATCAACTTCATCACGCGCTTGCGTAACAGCGTGTGAATCAAATGCATGCAATACAGATTGCTTGCTCAATGCATTGAGTGATGTACGTACTATTTTTGTTCCCCGTTCAGTTGGTGCAAATACTGCTCGTGAATTAGTAGCGTGGCAAGGTGCAACTCATAATCATGAATATGCATCAGTTGGAAATTGTTGCGAAGAATCACATGCTGCAGTTGCATTAACATTTGAATATAGTCGTTCATTTAGAGATGAATGTATTAGTAATAATTTATTTAGTGGACAAACATTAAAATTTGCCGGTTCAAATATAAAAACTGATCGTTCACCTGATGAATTAATTGCAGATTACTTTGGTTTATCACAAAACTTTCGTGGGTCGTTAACTTTTAACCCGCGAATAATAAATTATGTTGCAGAAGTAGATGTATTTTGGGATATGTCAGGGTGGTTGTGCGATGGCTTTTGGCTTCGTTTGCATGCACCGGTAGTGCATACTAAATGGGATTTAAATGCATGCCAAAAAGATAATGAAAATGTAGATCCATTTTGTAGTGCTTTCATAGGATCCCCATTGTTTTGCGCAAGTGGAACAGATTGTTATATGGGTGCAGGTAATGGACCAGCGACAAATATTTTACAAGCATTAGGCGGTGCATATAGCTTTGGCGCGATTGCTTCGCCACTATGTTCAGGAAAAATATCAGGCTGCAGTCATTCAAAAACAGCTCTTGCTGATATTGATATTTTATTTGGTCTTGATATTCGCAGAACTGCATGCTCGCATTTTGGAGCGTTTATCATGGGTGTTGCTCCAACAGGTAACCGACCACGAACCGAATATTTATTTTCACCGATTGTAGGTAATGGTCATCACTGGGAAGTGGGAGGCGGTTTAACCGGACATGTTTTATTCTGGGAATATGATTCATCAGATTTTGGTGTGTATTTTGAAGGTAACGTAACGCATATGTTCAAAGATACCCAATGCAGATTGTTTGATTTGTGTCCAAATGGTGCATTCAGCCGTTATATGTTATTAACAGAATTTGAATCAAATGGAACAACTCCTACTGGCAGATTTATAAGTGCAACCTGCTTTACTAATCGTGAAGTTACGGTAAGTCGCGCTATAAAAGGTGATGCATCAATTAAGTTTGCATTGCGAGGTTGTAATTGGGTGCTTGATTTAGGATGGAATATTTATGGTCATACTCCAGAAAAAGTTACTCTAAAAAATATTTGTTGTACCGAACCAACCGGTAGATATGCAATTAAAGGTGATTCTGATTTGTCTGGTTTACCATATGCTTTTGATATTCCAACCGGCGATGTTGCTATTCCAATCATTACACCAGATTCAGCACCGATTCGTCGTTCTGTAAGCTGCGCGACAATGTTTGGTCTTCTTGATGATTGCGGAGTTGATAATAACGGAGGAATATCTTGCCCAGGATCTGATGTAACAGAGGAACAATTTATTGACGCAGAAAATTTTGCAGGATCACCCCTCTATATTAGTTGTGGCACGTCATTAACATCGCAAAGTACTTTATCATTAATTTTTAATGATCCTATTACTTCTATTCTTTTACAATCTACTAATCCAGTGTTGTTAGCTGATTGTAACTTAAATTTAAGATCAGGTGCGTCACCATCATCATTCACTAATAAATTGTTTGGTCATCTCAATTATGATTGGGATGGCTGTGGTGTAAATCCATACATTGGTGTGGGTGGTGAAGTTGAATTCGCTAAATGTAATTGCAGTTCATGTACCAATGGATGCACATTATGTACTACTGGTATTCAATCAGGTGCAACACAAAATTGTGGTGTAGTAAATACCGGTTCGTGTTCAACTAGTTGCAACACCGTAACTGCAAATGGACATCGTGCTAACTTAAACCAATGGGGTGTGTGGTTCAAGACAGGTATAATATTTTAATAATTAGACTGTTTCTCTATAAAAGTATGGGTTCAGAGATGTCTGGACCCATATGTTTTATTTAATCAAAAAAAAATATTATTACCGCTTATATCTAGGGAGTATCTTTATGAATGGGTCATGCCACTCATCTTGCGCATCTATTATTAATTTTTCGCCTAGAGTCGAAATATATTCTTTTTTTAATTAAAAATTTTTTTTTGGATTTAGCCTAAACTCACAGTGAGCTAAACCATACGCACCTATTGTGTGTATAATGTAATGCGCATACATTTTTATTATTCAATAATTATGGCTTGGTATTGTGCGGAGTATTATTGTAATTATTAGTATTAATGATCTTCTATGAAAACTATATGGTCATTATTGCTACACTCTATGTTAGTGAGTGCAACGCGTTTAAAATCCAAGAATCAAGCGATAAAAAAACAGTTAGTGTAACAGATAGAGCCATAAGCCAACTCAAGGGTTTGGTTTGTGGTATTGAGCCGTGGGTGCTGGGTAGCCCAATTGGACACTTAAAAAATGGTGTGAAATAAAATGAAACAGTGGCAAAAATAGTAACTCGCTGGACGCGTCATACGTATGGCCAGCCCCAAACAGTTTAAGCCGCAAAAAGAGCTGTAAAAAATGCATATACCGGTGCGTAGACTGTTTCATTGTATATCGGTGCTTCAAGTAGTGCACAAACGGGCGCCAACACGGCAACGGCTTTTACCTGGTCAAGGCGATACACAAAGGTTAGTTCGAGCGGCAACAGCAGGGGCAATTACATCGCCAATCTGTAATTTGGGAGAATTGGTTTTTATACATCAAGACAAGCTAAATCAAGCTGGTCAAAAAGCAACATTGCCTACTGCCCTTAAGTCATTAACTACCAATTATGGTTATCGATCATTATTGCGCGGAACGTTGTTAACAGCCATCAGAGAACCAGGGCATACGGCAGCTTGGGTTGCAGGTGCACCAATATTATGCCAGCGCTTGGACGGAACAATTGATAATACATTTGCACGAGTTGTAGTGACTGGTTGTGCAACGGGTACTCTTGCTGCAGCTGCTATCACACATTGCTGATGTAGCAAAGACTCGGTACCAAGTTGCCTTAGAAACCAAAGTCACCATTCCACAAGTTTTGCGAGAAATGGCTCGTGATTAGGGTATAGGTAAATATACTGTTTATGGGTTTGCTCGAGAAGCAAAAAGAGGTATGTTAAAGATAACTGCGCGTACTTGTCATGCTATTACAGTTATGACCGGTGCTGGTATGTTAGTTGGTACATTATTATCTGATAATGATTCAACAGAATAATAATTAAAAAAAACCCCCGCAATTAAGCGGGGGTTTTTATAATTATTTTACGAGTAGTTGTAAGTTTGATTGTGCGCGATTTTTTAAATCTGCCGGAGCTGATGTATAATAATCTAATTCTTGCTGAATTGTTGCTATATCAGGGTTATAGCCATCTTTAGCGCGTAATGTTTCAACAAGTTCAATATCACCAAGAATATTTATATCAGGTGAAAAATTTGCAGGAATATCACTTCGTTCAAAAAGAGACTTTAATGCGGCTCTTTCTTCAGGAGTAAATTCATTGATAAATTGTCTAAAGCTCCCACTAGTCATTCCTGCTGGGTCTACATTAGGTACTAGGCCAAACAAGTATTCAATTATTGTTCCCTGAATTTGTTCATTTCGTTCATTTGGTCCGCGAGAGAAATAAGTTGTATAAGGCAATTGCTTGTTAAAATCATAGTTTGCATCAACTAGACCTTGTATTACGTTTTCAAAATTGCGTTGTAACAATGAAACATCGTGAACAGATCTTGCAATTTCTTCAGGATCCTTTACGGAATACAATTCTTCTAGTAATGCTTGCTCTTGGGCAGTACGGTTTTTATTATCAAGTAATGAAGTGCGCGCTAGATTTAATGGCAACAGTAAACTTTGTTGATTTGGATATAAATTCTTGAATTGTTCAATGGTTATAGTTCTTGCTAATAATGCGGCCACGTTAGCTTTCAACTGCTCTCTTGTAGATGGGCGGGTTTGTTCTGTTGAACTTACCGGCCTAGGAATAGGCTTTGGTCGGTATGCTGCTGCCGCATTAAGGGCAAATGGACTAATTAAACAGATAAGTATAAATATACGCTTCATATAGTTCTCCTTTAAAGGGTATTTCTTTTGTAATGGTTCTTATTTATATTTATAATTGTAATAAATTTTTAAATAGGAGGGCAAGAGAAATTATATCTTTTTTCTGACATTGCAAGTGTTTTCGGGTCTTTTTTAGTTTGAAAGTGATATTTTGTATTTCTAATAGCAGATAATTTTAATTTTCAGCTTGAATTATTGCAAAAAATGATGTTAATATAGTATGATCAGTAAGCGTATCTATTATATGAGGTAAGGAGAATCAATGGAAAGTCATGAAATAGTTCAATCTGGTTGGCTTGATTCATTAAAGCAACGATTGAATACGAGTTCATTTTCTCAAAAAATTCATCAAAATAAGCATTTTCTTGTTGAACTAGCTATTTATTTCGGCGCCGGATTTTTAATTGGTTTTTTCTTTAGACGCTTTGCAAAAGTAGCAGTATTTGCTGCACTTGCTTTTATAATAATGTACGTTTTGCAACAAATGAATGTTATGGTAATTGCTATCAACTGGAATTCAGTGGAACAGTTTTTAGGAATTCAATTTACACAACCCAATGCAGATTTTTTAAGTATGCTATGGGAATGGGTCAGAACACACATCTGGTTAACGCTCAGTGGAATTCTAGGATTTTATTTAGGCTTAAAAGCAAGTTAAAAACCAGTAAGGGAGAGTAAAATGGAAAAACGAGAAACAATAGCGCAAGAACTATGTGATATTCTGGTAAAAAATAGAGTAATCACTGAACAAGATTCCCGCGCTATGCATCGTTCTTTTGCTCAATCTGAACGTGATAACTTTATAGATTTTTTACTTGATGAAGGCTTGGTTGATGAAGATCAAATCTTACAAGCATTAAGTGAATATTATCAAACTCCTTCATTTGACGTGATGGGATATTTTTTTGATTCACAATTAGTCCGTCAACTGCCAAAAGATTTTATGCTGCGCAATTCAATTATTCCTCTTTCAGTTGATGGGGACGGTATATTAATTATGGTTGCAGCCGATCCAACTAATCCCGATTTATTACCAGCTATTGGTAAATATATTTCATACGATGTTCAATTTTTAGTTGGACTACGTCGTAATATAGAAGATGAAATAAAAGAATTTTTTGATAAATCTCCAACTGAAGAAAATCAAGATATTGATCTTCGTGAAGAGCGTCAAACTGCACGTGATGAATTTGAATTGGAACATGTTGATGATGAAGATATCGATGAAGAACTTGGTTCAGAGGAAGAACAAGATGATTTAGACGAAGAGCTCGATTTAAATTAAAAGGAGTTCTCAATGGCCAATAATCATTCACATGACGAAAGTCCGATTGTATTATTGGTAGATAATTTGTTACAACAAGCAGTATTGCGTGGAGCTTCTGATATTCATTGCGAATCAACTCTCAACGGTTTAAAAATTCGTGAACGTTTAGACGGTGTTTTGTACGATGGTCAAACAATTGATCTACAAACTGCTTCACAAATATTAGCTCGTATAAAAGTATTAGCTCACATTGATAGTTCTCAGAAACGCATTCCTCAAGACGGAAAATTTTGCGCTCCAATAAATGGCCATGAGATTGATTTTAGAGTTTCTACATTCCCCAGTATTCACGGTGAAAAAATTGTTATTCGTATTTTAGATAGATCAAATCAAGCAATTGCAATTGAGCAACTTGGTTTTACTCAAACTATGCTTGCTGACATTAAAGATTTAATTAGCAAATCGAGTGGATTTTTTTTAGTGAGCGGACCAACCGGTTCAGGTAAAACAACAACATTGTATGCAATTTTATCTTCACTTAATTCTCCTCAGAAAAATATTATCACTCTTGAAGATCCTGTTGAATATAATGTAGCCGGAATTACTCAAGGCCAAATTCACCCCGAGGCAGGCTTCACGTTTGAAAAAGGAATGCGAGCATTATTACGTCAAGATCCTAATATTATTATGATTGGCGAAATTAGGGATAAGCAGTCTGCTCAGATTGCTATAGAAACATCGTTAACTGGCCATGTTGTTTTAAGTACCGTACATACCAATGATGCATCAAGTGTGATAATGCGCCTTATGGATATGGGTATTGAACCTTTTTTAATAAATGCAGCTTTAACTGGGATGCTTGCCCAGCGCCTTGCTCGAACCATTTGTTCTGAGTGTAAGATTCACTATTCTCCGACCACCGATGAGCAACAATTTATCTCTAAACACAACTTGGCAATTACAAAGTTATATAAAGGAACCGGTTGTCCTGCCTGCCTTCAAACAGGGTATAAAGGCCGAACTGGAGTATTTGAATTAGTGCATATGACTCCTTCGTTACGCAACCTGGTAAGTGAAAAGCCTATTTTTGATGATGTGATTGCTCAGGCTCGGCACGATGGTAGTAAATCTATGCTTCATGATGGTGCTTATAAGGTTCAAGAAGGCATTATAACCCTTGCAGAACTGATCAGGGCTGTTTCTTAGACGTTCAATTATGGCAATTTTGCTGGTTTCTAATATACTTTTTCATATCTAAGCTTAAAACTTTATGATGTGAACTAGGATCTCTATGAAACGTATACTCTATTTATCTCTTTTTATTTGTTCAATACTGCAAGCAGGTAAATCAAGATTGTTTGCTTATAAATCGCCAGCAGCTGAAAATGTTGAAACAAACCAAGGGTTAGATGTTAAAAAAGAACAAACAGCGCAGTGTGCAAAAGCAATGGCAAGTTTACTAACTAGTATTAAAGAACGAACAGATAAAAATCCTCAAGATTTAACAGATGAAGACGATGCTTTAGTTAAAGAAGATTTAGCAAGGATTGCTAGAAATGTTGAAACATGCAGACAATGGGGTGTTATTCCCGCTTCAGAAATCGAGCGCGCGTTAAGAGATCAAATAATTAAATTAAATAAACGTCCATATGTTAGGCCGCCATTAACAAGTCTTGATAATCCAGTATGGCTTGGTGCTGCGAGCGCTTCCGGTGGTGTAGTACTGGGTGTAGCGATTCTGGCATTGGTTAAAGGCTTATAATGATACATATTAATAATGTATATGCATCATGTGAAAATACTTCAATTATCAAAAATCTTTCGCTTTCAATTACACCAGGCCAATTAATTGCCCTGATGGGCCCAAATGGCTCAGGCAAAAGTACGCTTGCGCAAGTAATAATGGGTAATCCTCTCTATACCATTACACAAGGAACAATTACTTTTGATGATGTAGATATAACTTTGTTGTCACCAGACAAACGTGCGCAAAAAGGCATATTTCTGGCATTCCAGCATCCAATAGAATTACCGGGTGTTGCTGTTCATGTATTACTTAAAGAAGCGTATCAAGCAATTCATAAAACAACGCTTTCAGTTCAAGAATTCACTGCAAAATTACATGCAGCGTGTGATTTGTTGAATATGGATTATGCATATTTGTATCGCAATGTTAATGAAGGTTTTTCCGGTGGTGAAAAGAAACGTTTAGAGTTATTGCAATTAATAATCCTTGAACCGCGTATTGCAATTTTGGATGAAATTGATTCTGGGCTAGATATTGCAGGAATGCAATTAGTGCAAAATGTTCTCATTTATTTACGCGCAAAAAATCCACACATGATTTGTTTGGTCATTACACATAATCCACGCTTAATTAATTATATTCAACCTGATTATATATATGTTTTGTGTGAGGGAACCATTGTAGATCGCGGTGATCAAAGTATTGTTACAGCTATTGAATCTAAAGGATATCATGAGTTTCAATCATAATGATGATCAATATGCATTTAAATCAGCAAAAGGTTTAAATCGCGCTATTGTGGAACGTATTTCTCAAGAAAAAAATGAACCCGCATGGATGACCGAATTTAGATTGAGGGCGTTAGATATCTTTGAACAAAAGCCATTACCTTCATGGGGCGCTGATTTAACCGGCCTTGATCATTCTGATATTCATTATTACGTTAAGCCTCTTGAACAACAACATACTTCATGGAGCGAGGTTCCTGATGCCATTAAAACTACGTTTGAAAAATTAGGTATTCCTCAGGCCGAGCAAAAATTTTTAGCCGGTGTTGGTGCGCAATATGAATCTGAAGTTATTTACAAACGCCTTAAAAAAGAATGGTCAGACAAAGGCGTTATATTTACTGATATGTCTACCGCATTACGCGATAATCCTGAATTATTTAAAAAATATTTTGCTACCATAATTCCTCCTCATGACAATAAATTTGCTGCATTAAATAGTGCAGTCTGGAGTGGTGGTAGTTTTGTATATGTTCCTGCAGGTGTTCATATTAATATGCCATTACAAGCATATTTTAGAATTAATACTGCAAGCATGGGACAATTTGAACGTACTTTGATAATTGCTGAACCCGGCAGCTTTGTACATTATGTCGAAGGATG
>Ga0105047_10002006_pt1 | contig 36506 bp, 31 predicted proteins | sample MAT04_FD_78384 | JGI IMG/M metagenome (GOLD analysis project Ga0105047, IMG submission 78384) | Freshwater microbial communities from Lake Fryxell liftoff mats and glacier meltwater in Antarctica - MAT-04 (megahit assembly) | ecosystem: Environmental > Aquatic > Freshwater > Ice > Liftoff... | reverse complement strand
GTCTTACCTTTACTTACTGGACAGATGAGGCTGCAACCTCAGCATATGAAACTCCGGCAACTGCGGGTGCAGGAACTTATTATATCAAGGGATTTTCAACAGCAGGGTGTTTTGACATCAAGCCAGTTATGGTTACTGTTGATCCTATTGTGGCTGTGGTTGCAGATGCCGGTTCTGATGCACCTTTATGCTCCAATGTTCCTTTTGTATTCACAGGTGCTACTGCAGAAAATTATACATCAGTTTCGTGGACACACAACGGCCTTGGAAGCTTATCGAATTCAACGACATTGAACCCAACCTATACTTCTGTTGCAGATGAAAAAGGCCAAATCGAATTTACGCTAACCGCTAAAGGAAGTACTACCTGTGGCAGTAACGAAGATTCAGATAAATTTATCCTCACTATTTATCCTGCTCTTAAGCTTAATGCCGGCCAGGATTACAGCATTGAAAGTGGAACAACAATTAAGCTTAACGGGCAGGTAGCAGATGGTTCGGGTGTTTATGTTTACTCCTGGTCGCCAGCCGAATACCTGGTTGACAATACGATATATAATCCTTTAACCTTGCCACTGACCAACGAAACGTTGTTTGTGATGAATGTTCTTGATGACGTAAGTCGCTGTACCGGAAGTGATGATATAAGAATAAGTATTAATAATGTCATCGGACCTATTGCCCGTGATGATTATGATACAACATATAATAATCCTTCCATAACTGTTAATGTGCTGGTTAATGACTCGGATCCTGTTGGTTTAGGTCTTACCTTAAGCATCACAACTGATCCCAAAAAGGGAATAGCCAATGTAAATGAAGGAGGAACCATTACTTACACGCCAGAAACAAACACAACTGGTAAAGATTTAAATGACACCCTAACATATACAATCTGTGTTAAAGGAGACCCTTCGAAATGCTCATCTGCAAAACTGATAATTACCATATCCTTTATCAGGGAAGTTGAGGCTTTCGAGATTTTCAACCTGCTTACTCCAAATGGGGATGGACATAATGATTACTGGCATATAGGCGGGATAGATGGCTTCCCTGAGAATGAAATAACCCTGTTCAACCGTTGGGGTGATAAGATCAAGGAATTCAAGAATTATAATAACTCTGATAATCGATGGGCAGGAAAAAATGAAAAGGGTGAATTTCTACCCGACGGAGTTTATTTCTATCTTATAAAGATTAAAGATCATGATACACATAAAGGCTGGGTTTATGTCCGTGGCAAAGGGGGCAACTAGCAGATGTAAGGCGGGATAATAAATTCCTATCCCGCCGAACCATTCTTAATTTAATCCAAACTTTTATCCGTTAAACAAGAATTTTCAACTCATTACCTGGAAAATTATGAAAAAGCTATATACAGCACTATTGATTCTAATGGCATCATCACTTTTTGCCCAGCAGGATCCTATATTTAGTCAGTATATGTTCAATAAACTGGCCGTAAACCCTGGTTATGTCGGAAGCCGTGAACTTCTTACAGCCGATATACTATACCGCTACCAATGGGCAAATATTGAAGGGGCGCCTAAGACTTTCAGTGCCTCTTTGCATTCACCCCTGAATAATCCTCATCTTGCGCTGGGTGCCTATGTTTATAATGATCAAATAGGTCCTTTGAAATCAACAGGTGCTTTAGCTTCTTTCGCATATCGTGTCATATTTCCAAAAAGTAAGCTTTCATTTGGTTTACAGGCTGGCTTCAAAAATAATGGTATTGTTATGAGCGATCTTAAATCGTACGATCAGCAAGATCCTATGATGTATTCAAATATCCAGCAAAAAGTAACTCCTGACGCTAATTTTGGAGTTTACTATTACTCCGAAAAGTTTTATGCAGGCCTTTCATCACTGCATCTGCTTCAAAACCAATCTTTGGTAGTTAAGGATTCAGCAGGTAACTCGCAATTCGCCAAATTGGTTTCCCATTTTTATGGTATGACAGGTGCGGCATTTCCCCTTGGGGATAAGGTGGTTTTCCGCCCCTCTTTGCTGGCTAAGTTTGTTCAAAATGCACCTCCACAGCTTGATCTGAACGCAAGTTTCCTGTTTGTAAATACCTTATGGTTAGGCGTATCATATCGAACAGAAAAGGCAGTTTCGTTTATTACCGAAGTAAATATTTCTCAAAATTTCCGAATAGGGTATTCGTACGATATCTGGTTTAATGAGTTAAAAGTCTATAACAAAGGTTCACACGAAATTAGGCTCAGCTACGACTTTAATGTTGGAAAGCGTGTACTTTCACCAAGGTATTTCTAAAGCACGGATTTCAAAAAGAAAAGATAATAAACTGTAAAATCACATTTATGAAAAGGTATATAAATATTGTGGTAATGAGCATACTACTGCCTGTGCTGATGAGTTGCCAATCGCTATACAAGGCACAGAAGCAAATGGACAAATACAACTATGCCAAAGCCATTGATATTCTTAAAAAAGCTTCGGGCAATGACAAAAAGCGGGATGCCGCTATCCCGATGCTTGCCGAATGTTACCGTATGCAGCATGATATCGAAAATGCAAAGGAAACCTATACAAAGGCAGTAAAATTGCCCGACGCCAAGCCGGAAACTTTTTACTATTATGCAAAAGCACTGCAATCTACAGGCGATTATGAAAAAGCACGTGAGATGTTTCAGACTTATTCAAAGAAGAATCCTTCCGATCCAAAAGGAGTGCTAAATGTATCGTATTGTGACAGCGTGCTTGATCCGTGGAAAAAAATTGAGCCTAAATTCGAAGTTAAACCGTTAAACAATATCAACACTAAGGAAAGCGAATTTGGCCCTTCAATTTATAACGGTGAACTTTTATATGCTTCTGATTTCAGTAATGATCCTGCCGAAGGCAAAAAATATGGATGGACAGGTCGTGGCTATCTGAATATTATGAAATCTACGCCTGAATCAAAAGGCGATTTCTGGGGCAACATGAGCGTTCCTTCGCAATTCGATACCAAATTCAACCAGGAATATCATGATGGGCCAGCAATTTTTGGTGATCATGGAAACAGCATTTATTTTACGAGATCTTTCTTTGGAAAGGCTAAACGCGAAGGCATTTATAAAACCAACGAGTTAAAAATATTTTATGCCGATAAAAACAATGATGCCTGGGGTGAAGTTAAACCTTTCTTTCTGAATAGCAAGGATTATTCAGTCGGCCATCCTGCCCTCGCAGCTGACGGGCAAACGTTGTATTTCGCAAGCGATATGCCCGGTGGACTTGGCGGAACCGATATATGGAAGTGCAAACGCGAAGGTACTAACTGGGGCAAAGCTGTAAATCTTGGCTCGACAGTGAATACGACTGAAAATGAGATGTTCCCTACAATAACTGACGATGGGACTTTATACTTCTCCAGCGAAGGTCATCCCGGATATGGCGCCCTCGACATCTTTAAAACCAGCAATGTAAATGGAACCTGGCCCACGCCGGTTAACTTACTGCAACCTATAAACAGTTCGTATGATGATTTTGCCTTTGCACTCGTTCCTGAGTCAAAAACCGGCCTTTTCTCTTCCAATCGTAAAGGCGGAGTTGGCACCGATGATATTTATGTATTCCGGAATATAGAACCCCCTTTACCTACATATATCACAGGTTTGGTAAAAGACAAAAATACAATGCAACCCATTGCAGGTGCTACTGTTTTTCTTTATAACCCTTTGACAGGAAAAGTTAAAGCTATGAAGACAGGAGCTGATGGCATGTACAAAACCATTGTAGATAAACCGGAGGATTATGTGGTAAAAGCTATGATGTTCAATTTTATCGCCGATTGCAGCCCTTTCCCGTTAACGGAGGCGAAACCGGGAACAACTACAAATGCTCCGCGCGATCTGTTCCTTGACAAACTAGTTATAAACCAGACTTTAAAAATCGACACTATTTATTACGATTTCGACAAATATAACATCCGTGCAGATGCCAAACAGGAACTTGATAAACTCGTACAAATTCTGAAAGAAAATAATATTAATGTAGAACTTGGTTCGCACACTGATAGCCGTGGAACAGTTAAATATAACGAAAAGCTTTCGCAAAACAGGGCTGAATCAGCTCTAAAATACATTATTGCTTCAGGGATTGACGGCAGCAGGATTGAAGCCCATGCTTATGGCGAACAACAGCTTATCAACAAATGTGCCGATTGTATAAAATGCGCACCTGCCGAACATCAGGCTAACCGCCGGACTGAGTTTAAAGTAACAAGCATAAATGTAACTGCTACCGATCATTTTGATCCGGGCAAATACAATGAAGGCACAGAAATTGAACTAAAATTGCTGCCTGAGGGATTCTTCTCAAAGTGTAAATAGAACCTTTATATCATTATTTATTTAAAGATTTATAAAAGCCATGCATGAATGCATGGCTTTTATTTATTACGGCGGCGATTAAACTTAACATTTAAGTACTTTTGTCAATCCAACCATATACAAGCGGGAAACTGAAATACATTAATCAGCAAAATCAAAACAAATGGAAGACATAAATAACTCAGCATCCACTGATGTTCCTACCGAATTACCGCAACTTACTCCCGAATCAGTTGCATACCTGCATAAAGCTGCAAAATGGGGAAAATTCCTGGCTTTGCTGGGCTTTATCATGACAAGCCTGATGATTATTGCCGGCATATTGATGAGTTTCGTTCTGAATTCAGTTCACTTTAATGAAATGATGCCATTAAACAGCCCTTTCTCACCAAAAATTCTGTCAATATTTTATGTTTCAATAGCCGTAATTTTCCTGTTTCCTGTTAGCTTCCTGCATTCTTTTTCAAATAAAGCCATAAAAGCAGTGAATACAGGAAATACTAAAAGTATGACTTCCTCACTTAAAAATCTGAAGAACCTGTTTGTATTTCTTGGCATTTCTATCGTTATAAGTCTGGCATTGTACACTACAATACTACTGATCGCCGGAACTGCATTCATCTTTAATATCTAAACAAAATACCTTTAAGCATAAAATTTGATATTGGCTTTAAAAAGGAAGCAGCTTCCGTAAATATTTAATAAGATTATTTTACTCTCCAGAAAATCACAATTGCCGGGGCATTGTTGTTTATTAGGATTAACAGATTAATTTTGCACATTTTAAAATTGAAAAAGTTAAGGTATAGTAACAAATAAAAGGTAGATATGATATTGAAAAACAGATACTTTAAGATTATAGTCGCACTGCTTGCCATACAAATAATTGGTAGTGGGAAAATGAATAGTCTGTTCGCACAGGCCATAAACGATACATCAATCAGCAAGTATCTTACTTTAGAGCAGTTGGTAATTTCCGCCGATCGCACTCCGGTGATGTTCGAACAACTGAAGCGCAGCATACAGGTAATTAACAGAAAAGAAATAGAGCGGTTGCCAGTCCGAAACCTGGCTGAACTTATCAGCTATGCCGTGAATGCAGATATCCGAAGTCGTGGAACATCAGGTATGCAGGCCGATATAAGTATCAGAGGTGGCTCCTTCGACCAGACACTTGTTCTGTTAAACGGAATTAATATCAGCGACCCGCAAACCGGCCATCACAATATGGACATACCTGTTGACCTTTCAAGTATAAACCGGATCGAAATTTTAAAAGGTCCCGGAGCAAGAGTTTTCGGGCCAAATGCTTTTAATGGTGTAATAAATATCATTACAAATGAGAAAACTGATGATCAGATTTCCGTTTCGGCCATGGGTGGACAATATGGACTCTACAGTATTTCCGCTTCATCGGCCTTCCATCTTGGAAAAACAACGCATAATCTGCAAACAAGCAATTCAGCATCCGATGGCTTTACGGATAATACAGATTTTAAAGCTATGAACCTCTTTTACAGCGGTACCGCCGGAAACAAATTGGAATACCAGGCGTCCTACATGAAGAAAGCATTTGGAGCTAATAGCTTTTACACGCCAAAATATCCGAAACAATACGAAATTACACAGACTTTTTTTGCATCGGCTAGGTATAAAACAGGTTTCAAAGGGTTTACGCCTACAGTTTATTTCCGCAGACATTACGATGAATTTCAGTTGTTCCGCAGCAATGCCCCTTCATGGTATATATCGCACAACTATCATTATACCGATGTTATTGGGTCAAATGCCAATATCTGGACCAGCACCGGGAATCGCAGCAAGTTGTCGATTGGATACGATGTAAGGCATGAGATGATTCGCAGCAATAAACTTGGCGACTCGCTCGAAAAACAAATTCCTGTAAAAGGAGTTGAAAATGCATATTATACGCTTGGAAAAGCCCGCACTTCAGCCGGATTATTTGTTGAGGAATCCATTAACCTTGAAAAATTATCTGTTTCGGCAGGATTGCTTGCCAGTTACCTGAGTGTTCTTCCTGGTAAAGTAGCTTTGTACCCGGGCATTGATGCAGCCTACCAACTTGGCAATAATTTCAGAATTTATGCCAATGCCAACCGCACCTTACGCTTGCCGACCTTTACCGATTTGTATTACAACGATCCAAGCAGTAAAGGTGATCCGGATTTGAAACCGGAAGAAGCCATTACCATCGAAACCGGGTTAAAATTCAATACACCAGTTATAACTTCCCACGTGGCTGTATTCAAACGTTATGGTCACAATATGATCGACTGGGTAAAACTTCAGAACCAAGATCCCTGGCAGGCAACCAATATCACCGAAATTAATGTGGCTGGTTTTGAAACAAGCATTGCCTTAAATATGGAAGAAATGACTTCCGGCAACTCATTTCTGAAAAGTATCAGCTTTGGTTATGCATACCTGAAAGCGGATAAAGTCAGTGATGAATATATGTCGAGATATGTTCTTGATATACTGCGCCACAAGGCAGATATGACCATTTATCACCAGGTATATAAAAAAATATCTGCTTCCTGGGCATTTAGATACCAGGACCGTGAAGGCGGTTATATCAAATATGTTAACACTGTTCCCGAAAGCAGCGAAACTCAATATAAACCATTTGTTGTGATGGATTTACAACTGAACTACAAACTGGAGAAATGTATGATTTTTGCCGAAGCTACCAACCTGCTGAATACGGAATTTGTGGATTATGGAAATGTTCCCCAGGCAGGAAGATGGATCAGGATGGGAGTTAAATTCAATACGCTTTTTAAATCGGATAAAAACCAATAATATGTAAAAATAGAAATCATTCTGAACCCATCGACAATCAGAATCTTAGCATATTAAATATTCAGCCAAACTGATGAAACCAATATTAAAACACAATATTTACCCATCATTCCGAAATATTCCTTAAGTTTGTATAGCTAAAAATCAAAAGCGGAAAAAATTTTAACTCATTCATAATATGGCAAATACAGCTATTGACCCGAAAATTTTAAAAAGAGCACAAGCCTGGCTTGATGACAAAAACATAGATATCGAAACTAAGGCTCGAATCAGCCACATGATTAAAACAGATCCTGCTGAACTGGCCGAAAGTTTTTATTGCGATCTTGAATTCGGTACCGGCGGCTTACGTGGAATTATGGGCGACGGAACCAACCGTATGAACAAATACACTGTCGGAATGGCAACCCAGGGTTTGGCAAATTATCTGAAAAAAGTTTTTTCAGGTGAACCTGAAATCAGGATTGCGATTGCACACGATTCGCGCAATAACAGCAGCTACTTTACAAAAATAGCGGCCGAAGTGCTGTCGGCCAACGGGATAATTGTTTACCTGTTTAAAGATCTGCGCCCAACGCCGGAACTTTCGTTTGCCGTACGTTACCTTCATTGCCATAGCGGTATTGTAATCACAGCATCGCACAACCCTAAGGAATACAACGGCTATAAGGTTTACTGGAATGATGGAGCACAGTTGGTTGCTCCTCACGACGAAAATGTGATCACAGAAGTGAAGAAAATTGCTTCCATTGCTGAGGTCAACTTTGTGGGTGACGCTATGAAAATCAACATGCTGGATGAAGCCATCGACAATGAATTCCTGAGAGTTTCCAAAAGCTATTCGCTGGCACCTGAGGTTATAGCCGCGCATAATGACATGAAAATTGTGTACACTCCTTTGCACGGCACTGGCATAACCCTTGTCCCCCAGGGGCTCAGGAATTACGGATTCACCGATATACATATTGTTACAGAACAGGCCGTTTCGGATGGAAACTTTCCAACTATAGTTTCACCAAACCCTGAAGAAAAAGCTGCCATGAAAATGGCAATGGATCTGGGTCTTTCTATCAAAGCAGACCTGGTCCTCGCTACCGACCCTGATGCTGACCGCATTGGTGTAGGGTTGAAAGATCTCGATGGAAATTACATTCTGTTGAACGGCAACCAAACTGCTGCGCTGATCACCTACTACCTGATAAAACAATGGGAAGCAAAAGGTAAACTGACGGGTAACGAATATATCGTTAAAACGATTGTTACTTCCGAACTTATCAGCGATATCGCAAAAAATGCCGGAGTCGAATATTTTGATGTTTTAACCGGTTTTAAATGGATTGCATCAGTGATCCGTGAGCTGGAAGGTAAAAAGACTTTTATTGGTGGCGGTGAAGAAAGCTATGGCTATATGGTCGGTGATTTTGTGCGCGACAAGGATGCCGTTACTGCCTGTTGCATTTTTGCCGAATGTGCCGCATGGGCTGCCAGCAAGGGAAAAAGCCTCTATGAATTACTTCTCGATATTTACCTGGAATATGGTTTGTACAAAGAAAAACTGGTAAATGTGGTTAAGAAAGGCATGAGCGGACAAACTGAGATTAAGGCAATGATGGAAGGCTACCGCGATAATCCACCTAAGGAAATTGCAGGTTCGAAAGTAAAACTGATGAATGATTACGAGCTTTGTCAGACTACTGATATTCATACAGGAAAAATCACTCCTATTGAACTGCCTAAGAGCGATGTGCTACAATTCTTCCTCGAAGACGGAACAAAAATTTCGATGCGCCCATCAGGAACCGAGCCTAAAATCAAATTCTATTTCAGCGTAAGAGCTGATCTAAAGTCAGTTGCTGCTTTCAAAAAAACAGAAGCAAAACTCGATGGCCGTATTGATGAAATTGTTGTTGCTATGGGATTGAAATAAAAAACCAAAAGTCGGAAGTCCGGAGTCCGGAGTCGGAAGTTCTTCCATCTTCCGGCTTCGGACTTCGGACTTTATAACTTGGACTTCCTTTTTCTGTCTTCGGACTTTATACCTTAGACTTCCGACTTCCAGTCAATACAAATTACTAGCATTTCCTCCACTATACAAGCATCATCAAGCTATATGATATCCACCGAACAAATTGAAATACAATCTATTGTCGTTCACAATGTGGGCAATAAACTCAACGACGAAGGCATACGGTTTTCGAAATCTGAATTGCGGACAGATGAAAGTATTCACGACTTGCTGCTCACCTATTTCTTTTCGCCTTTTAAATCGAACGAATATTACAACCTGTATCACGAATCGGATATTAAGCTGAACGAAGTTTTTTCATACGTTTCGGATATTTTCGATAACCCTGAAGCACTTTTCGATCAGTCGGAAAACCTTGCAAAACACCTGTACGAACAATCGGTACATCCAAAAGTGAAAGGTGGCGAATTATACGTTGCATATTTCCACGATTGCATATTAGATGGCGAAACCGTGGATGCCGTCGGGCTGTTTAAATCCGAAACAAAGGAGACTTTTCTGAAAGTTTACCCTAAAAATGATGGATATTATATCGAAAGCGAAGCCGGAATAAATATTCATAAACTGGATAAGGGCTGCCTTATTTTCAATATCGAGCGCGAAAAAGGCTACCTGGTTTCAGTAATTGATAATCTGAATAAAGGCGGTGAGGCTCAGTATTGGATAGATCATTTCCTGCATGTGCAACCAAGGAAAGACGAGTACTACCAGACCAAAAATGTGCTAAATATGTGCAAGAGTTTCGTGTTAGATAAGTTTCCGGAACAATTTGATGTTTCCAAAGCTGACCAGGCCGAAATGCTCAACAAATCAGTGAAATTTTTTAAGGATAATGACAATTTCGACCTCGATGATTATGCTAATGAAGTAATGCAGGCGCCCGATATGATCAGCAGTTTCAAGTCCTACAAAACTGAATTTGAGGTTGAGCACGACCTTAAACTGAGCGACAATTTCGATATATCAAATACCGCTGTTAAAAAGCAATCCAAGTTTTTCAAGAGCATTATCAAGCTGGATAAGAATTTCCATATCTATGTTCATAGCGATAGCCAGCAAATAACTAAAGGGTTTGATCAGGCAAGCGGAATGAATTACTACCAGTTGTTTTTTAAGGAGGAGAGTTAATAATGTAGTTAACAGTTAAATAAAAGAAAACAGTAAAATCTAAATTCATTTTGAAATATGAGTTCCGGGGAAATAATTATTTATAAAAACGCCGAAAACAACATAAGAATTGAAGTTCGATTAGAGAATGAAACTGTTTGGTTATCTCAATCGCAGCTTTGCGAGTTGTTTCAGAAGTCGAAAGCTACAATTAGTGAGCACATTAAAAATATTTTTGAAGAAGGAGAGTTGGATGAAAAACTGGTTGTTCGGAAATTCCGAACAACCACGCAACATGGCGCTATTGCTGGTAAAACTCAAGAAATAGTAGTAAAAGGTTATAATCTAGACGTAATAATTTCCGTTGGCTACCGTGTTAGATCACTACAAGGCACCCAATTTCGTATTTGGGCAACGCAACGCCTTAAAGAATACATTATCAAAGGTTTTGCTTTAAACGATGAGCGTTTCAAGACCGGAAATTCGATGAATTACTTCAACGAATTACAAGAACGTATTCGTGAAATCCGCTTGTCGGAACGGTTTTTTTATCAAAAAATCAAAGATATTTACACAACCAGCATCGACTATAATCAAAAAGATGAAAAGACCATTGAATTTTTTAAAGTAGTACAGAATAAATTACTTTGGGCAATAAGTAAGCAAACTGCAGCCGAATTGGTTTATCATCGAATAGACGCATCATTGCCTCTTTTAGGTATGCAGTCGTACGATAAGGTTGCATTAAGTGCTATTAAAAAATCAGAAGTGAGCATTGCCAAAAACTATCTGAATGAAGATGAAATAAAACTTTTGGGATTGCTGGTTGAGCAATACCTTGCATTTGCCGAAACAATGGCATTGCAACAAACCCCAATGTATATGAAAGATTGGATTGCACGTTTAGATGTAATTTTACAATTGAATGGACGGGAATTACTTACCCATGCCGGGAAAATAAGCCACGAAATGGCTATTGAAAGATCGAATGTTGAATTTGAAAAGTACAGAGAAACGCAAACACATATAGAGAAGGAGAAAAGCCTGAAAGAATTGGAGCAGGATATCAAACTACTAAAAAAGAAATTAAATTAGATTTTCGATTCTGTAGGTTGCTCATTTGAATTCAAACCCGGCAGGGAAAGGCGATGGCCAACAAATTGGCAAAGGCTTTGACCAGGCAAACGGTATGAATTACTACCATTTGTTTTTTAAGGAAGAGAGTTAATGGTTTGGTTAAAGGTTTATTTAACAGGAAAAGGGAAAAAGAAAAATAGAGGAATTCTAAATTCATTTTGAAATATGGGTTATATAACCCTGAGCAGGTCCTTTGCGTTTTTTATCATTCACAGAGTGCGATTTAGGTCATTCAATTCTACATTTGCAGCTAATACACAATGGATAGGCTAAGTACGCAAAGTTTATAAATAGATCAGGCTAAAAACATAGCACAACATGACAAAGCAAGATGCCATAAAAATATTTCAAGACAAAAAAGTCAGGACTCTTTGGGATGATGAAAAAGAGAAATGGTATTTCTCAATTATTGATGTGATTGAGATATTAACAAATAGCCCAAGACCCAGAAAATACTGGCATGCTTTAAAAACGAAGCTGGCAACCGAAGGAAGTGAACTGTCCCAAAATATGGGACAGTTGAAAATGGCTGCAGAGGATGGAAAAATGCGAATGACCGATGTTGCCGACACCGAGCAGCTATTCAGGCTTATACAATCCATTCCATCGCCAAAAGCAGAACCTTTTAAACTTTGGCTGGCAAAAACAGCATGTGAACGATTAGATGAAATGCAAGACCCCGAATTGACTATTGACCGGGCATTAGAGCAATATTTGCATATAGGCTATTCAGAGAATTGGATAAACCAACGCCTGAAAAGTATTGAAATACGCAAAGAACTAACGGATGAATGGAAAAAACGCGGGCTAAAAGAAGGACAGCAATTTGCAACACTAACCGATATAATTACCAATGCCTGGGCTGGTAAAACTACCAAAGAGTACAAGATATTGAAAGGTTTGAAAAAAGAAAACCTCCGCGATAATATGACTAATACCGAGCTTATCCTAAATATGCTTGCCGAAGCCTCTACAAAAGATATTTCACAAGCTGTAAATCCAAAAGATTTTGAACAGAGTAAGAAAGTAGCCAGACAAGGAGGAAACGTAGCCAATGTCGCCAGAAAAGAACTTGAAGCTAAAACAGGCAAAAAAGTAGTTACAGCCCTTAACGCAAAAGAGTTATTAAAAGTCAAGGGCGTTCCGGAAAAATTAAAACCAAAAAATAAGTCTTAATATTGGTTAAAGTGAAGTTAAGATTGGTATCATTATTGAACAATCCTTACCATTTCTCAGTTAGCTTTCATCCTGTTGAAATTAAAGCATTAGCTTCAAAACTTAAAGAGCCACCTTCCCATGCCGGAACAATGGCTCTCTCTTTTAAAACTATATTGAGCTTACAAACTCCTCCTCAGCAGATTCAGCGCACCTCCTGCTTTAAACCATTCAATCTGAATTTCATTATACGAATGATTTACAGGGAATTGATCCGTGCTTCCATCCGAATGATGCAAAACGATAACCAGCGGTTTTCCTGGAGTGAAGGATTTTAGTCCTGTGATATCAAAACGGTCATCTTCACGAATCAGATCATAATCCGCTTTATTGGCAAAGGTAAGCGCCAGCATTCCCTGTTTTTTCAGGTTGGTTTCGTGTATGCGGGCAAAGGATTTTACCAGTATGGCTCTAACGCCTAAATGCCGGGGTTCCATGGCAGCATGCTCGCGTGATGATCCTTCGCCGTAATTTTCGTCACCCACAACAACGGAACCTAAACCTACTGCTTTATAAGCCCTTGCCGTTGCAGGCACAGCATCGTATTTACCGGTCAGCAGGTTTTTAATCAGGTTGGTTTTCTCACCGAAATAATTCACCGCCCCGATCAGCATATTATTCGAAATGTTATCCAGGTGTCCACGGAAACGTAGCCATGGACCGGCCATCGAAATATGGTCGGTGGTACATTTGCCTTTAGCTTTGATAAGCAAGGGAAGTCCAAGCAGATCAGAACCCTGAAATGCCCCGAATGGTTCAAGCAACTGCAGCCTTTCGGAATCAGCCTTTACAACAATATTTATAGCTGAACCATCAGCAGGCGGCGCAAGGAACCCGGCATCTTTTACATCAAAACCTGCAACCGGCAGTTCAATTCCTTTTGGCTCATCCAGTTTAACTTTTTCGCCGGCTTCGTTAACCAGGAAATCCGTTAACGGGTTGAAACAAAGATCGCCGGAAATAGCATAGGCGGTAACAATTTCGGGTGATGCCACAAAACTATGTGTATTCGGATTGCCATCGTTACGCTTGGCAAAATTTCGGTTAAAGGAAGTTATAATTGAGTTTTTTCTTTCCGGATCATCGGTATGTCGTTTCCACTGACCTATACAAGGGCCACAGGCATTGGCCATTACAACACCACCAATTTTTTCAAAATCGCTTAATAAACCATCGCGTTCAGTTGTAAACCGTATAAGCTCCGAACCCGGTGTTATCACAAACTCCGCTTTTGCTTTCAGGTTTTTATTGGTGGCCTGTCTGGCGATGGAAGCGGCGCGGGTTATATCTTCGTAAGACGAATTGGTGCAGGAGCCAATCAGCCCTACCTCAAGTTTCTGCGGATATCCTTTTTCCTTAACCACTTTCACAAATTCCGAAATCGGGTAAGCGGCATCGGGAGTAAACGGCCCGTTTACATAAGGTTCGAGTGTATTCAGATTGATTTCAATAATCTGATCGAAATACTTCTCTGGTGAATTATACACTTCTGCGTCAGCGCGAAGATCGGCAATGATTCCGTCAGCAAGTTCTGCGATTTCAGACCGTCCCGTAGCTTTGAGGTAATCACTCATTTTGGCATCATAGCCAAAAATGGAAGTTGTTGCTCCTATTTCAGCACCCATATTACAGATGGTTCCTTTGCCGGTTGCTGAAAGCGAATCGGCTCCATCGCCGAAATATTCAACAATGCAGCCTGTTCCACCTTTAACGGTAAGGATTCCGGCTACTTTAAGAATAATGTCTTTTGCCGAAGTCCAACCGGAAAGCTTCCCAGTAAGTTTCACGCCAATCAATTTAGGCATTTTCAGTTCCCATGCCATGCCTGCCATCACATCCATGGCATCGGCACCGCCAACGCCAATTGCAATCATACCAAGTCCGCCGGCATTTACAGTATGGGAATCGGTACCAATCATCATTCCACCAGGGAAAGCATAATTTTCAAGGATCACCTGGTGGATAATTCCTGCTCCCGGTTTCCAAAATCCGATTCCATATTTTGCCGAAACTGATTCAAGGAAATCGTACACTTCCTTATTCTGCGAAAGCGCAATTCCCAAATCAGCGCTCGCTCCAACCGAAGCCTGAATCAGGTGATCGCAATGTACAGTGCTGGGAACAGCCGTGCGGCTTCGACCGGCGGTCATAAACTGTAGCAATGCCATTTGGGCCGTAGCATCCTGCATGGCAACGCGGTCGGGACCAAAATTTACATAGTCATCGCCCCGTCCATAAGGTTTTGATGGAAATTCATCCCACAGATGACTGTAAAGGATTTTTTCGCTGAGCGTAAGCGGATGGTTTACTAATAAACGCGCTTTGGCAATTTTGGAAGGAAGCGTGGAATACACTTTCCTTATCAGATCAAGGTCAAACAACATATCGGATTAATTTAAATAGGTTGATGTAATGCACCAACGAAATTACGAGTATCTTTTTATTTAAACAAAATCAATTGCAGTTCGTTTAATAAAAACTGATTACTTTTGCCGTGATGCCTAAAGTTGCCCTCAAAATATCATCAATATTGCTGTGTGGATTATTGATTTATAATTCATTAGGGTATTTTTTAGTACTTACTGTGATGCGTGTGGCAGTAAGGCAGCAAAAATGGGTTAAGCTTTCGTTATTACCTGACGAAAATCTGAAAATCTTTATTTTCAACAAAAACAATCCCAAGCCTGAATTTGAGATTGAGAACGATCATGAAATCATTGTTGATGGTAAGTTATACGATGTAGTCAGAAAGGCCGATGATGGCAAGCAAATTAAATATTTCTGTGTTTGGGACCATGAAGAAGAAACGTTGATTTCGAAAACAAGGCTGTTCAATTCGCAGGCACAGCAAATGCCGGTTCAGAAAACAACGAGACATATCGTTGAAAAAATTATTAAAACAGGAATTTTAAACGAAGAAACTGCCTTTATTATAGAGAACTTAATTATTGCATTTTCAAATTCCGGTAAGGTCAGGTATTCAGGTCCTGAAATCCAGATATCACTTCCGCCTCCACAACCCCTATGTTATACTTAACGTGGGACAAAATTACGCATTAAAAAAGGACCCAAGTCCCAAATCCCAAATCTCAAGAACCAAGACCTACTCTTAAAACCCACTTGGAATTTGAAGCTTGGAATTTGGAATTTAATGAATGTGGAAATTTATCCCGTTTTCAGTATAATTATCAGTAATATCTTCCTTATGGCTAATCAGGTCGCAGGGAAATAAATCCTCCAACTCTGATACCCAGGTGTCGTTGTTGACTTATTTCATATTCAACCAAATCAAAATGAAAAAACTACTTACTTTCTTAATGCTGCTATGTTCAGCGACATCTTTTGCCCAGCAGGTTCATGTAATCAGCAAGTCGGATATGCAACCGGTGAGCGATTGCCATGTTTACAATGCAGATAAGTCATTTTCTATCACCACCAACAGTAAAGGAATAGCAGATCTTTCGAAATTCAAAAGCACAGATATTATTACCTTTTCGCATGTGTCATTTGTTCCCGTTGTACTCGAAAAATCGTACTTCAAAGCTAATTATACTGAACTCCAACTTACTGTGGCAGTGATTAACCTGGATGAAATTGTGCTTTCAGCCAATAAAGTGGAAGAGAAATACCGCGATCTGCCGGTGAGGATTGATATTATTCCCTCGCGGCTGATACAGTTTGGGAATCCACAGACTTCGGCGGAATTATTGCAACAGAATGGAACCGTATATGTTCAGCAAAGTCAGCAGGGAGGCGGCAGTCCGGTGCTGAGAGGAATGGAAACCAACCGTGTGCTGATGGTTGTGGATGGAGTAAGGATGAATAATGCCGTTTACCGTGCAGGTCACCTTCAGAATGTTATTACAATTGATCCGAATATACTTAGCCGGGTTGAGATAGTTCATGGACCCGGATCAGTAATATATGGAAGTGACGCCATGGCTGGTGTTATGCATTTTTATACCCGAAACCCGGTTCTTTCAACGGATGGCACAGCATTCACAACAGGAAATGCCATGCTTCGTTACTCATCGGCTGCAAATGAATTTTCTCAAAGTTTCAATGTAAATATTGGTGGGAAGAAAGTTGCCGCATTAATTGGCGCAAGCAATAAAAGCATTGGCAATTTGCGCGTTGGCAGCAACCGCGACAGCAAATATGGCGACTGGGGGAAAAGTCTATACTATGCTGAGCGAATTGATGGGAAAGATGTTATGACTGTAAACGATCATCCCCTTGTTCAGAAAAACTCAGGATATAAGCAGTACGATTTGTTCAGCAAAGTATTATTCAAACCAACTGAAAATTATGCTGCGACACTGAATATGCAATTTTCAAATTCGGGTAATATTCCAAGATACGATCGTTTAACCGAAATGTCGGGTGGAAAGCTTAAATATGCTGAATGGAATTACGGGCCACAAACCCGCGGACTTATTTCGCTGAAAAATGAATGGTCGAAAGCATCAAAGATGTATGATAATGCCCAGGTTACAGCTGCCTATCAATATATCAGTGAAGACAGGATTAGCCGCGGATTCGGGAAATCAAAAACGAAACACCAGGAAGAAACGGTAAATATTCTTTCGCTGAATGCTGATTTCATGAAAAAGATTTTTACCAACAGCGAATTGCGTTACGGAGTGGAAGGAATTGTTAACCTTGTTGATTCAAAAGCGTATAACCTGAATATCAATACAGGAGAAATAACATACGATGCTGCTACGCGTTATCCGGATGGTGGCGATAATATGAAAAATATAGCGGCTTATGCATCTAATAACTGGGAAATCAGCAAAAAACTTATCTTTTCGCAGGGAATCAGGTTTAATTATGTTTCGCTCGAAGCAAAATACACCCAGGCTATGATGGACCTGATAAAGTTTCCATTTGATGCCACTATGAAACAAGATAATACTGCCGTGAATGGTAGCCTCGGACTGGTTTTTATGCCAGGTAACGGCTGGCGTTTTGCCACGAACCTGTCAACCGGATTCAGGGTGCCGAATATTGATGACCTTACAAAACTTAACGATTCGAACAGCACCGATCAGTTGATTATTGTTCCAAATCCGGATTTAAAACCCGAAAATGCCTACAATGCCGAAATTACCATAGGGAAAACCTTCGGCGAAGTATTCCAGATTGAAGCAACCGGGTTTTATACTTTGCTGGCAAATGCTTTTGTGATTCAACCTTCTCTTTATAATGGCCAGGATTCAATTATGTTTGATAGTAAATTTTGCGCTGTTCAGGCGATGCAAAATGTTGCCAAAGCAACTATTTACGGGTTCGAAGCGAATCTGCTTGCCCTACTTACCAAATCACTTTCGTTGCGCAGTAGCCTAACTTATACTTACGGACATGTAAAAACTAAAGATATTCCTTTGGATCATATTCCGCCTATGTTCGGATTAACTTCGCTTAAACTGGATCTTAGCAAGTTTATAGGTGAATTCTTTGCCCGGTATAATGCATGGAAACATATCAAGGATTACAGTCCGAGTGGCGAAGACAATGAAGTTTATGCTACTGCCGATGGTATGCCAGCCTGGTTTACACTGAATCTGCGCGCAGGTTACCAGTTCAACCGGTTTATTAGCGTGCAAACCGGAATTGAAAATATTCTGGATAAGCATTACCGCAATTTTGCCAGTGGTATCAGCGCTCCCGGAAGAAATGCATATATAACATTGAGAGCAAATATATAATAATTGAGTCAAACAAAAATAGCAGCCGGTTTTAAAAACGGCTGCTATTCGTTCCAGTGTCAGACACCCTGAATGTGTGCAGACACTATTCACTATTCACTATTCACTTTCATCTAACTAAAATTAACCTGCTGTATATGTGCCTATTACAAAGTCCATTTTTCTTAACTTCTAAGCTTTATTTTTAATCCGGTTAGTTTTAATTAGCGCGATAATTACCGTTCAAGTCTATTCACTTTTCATGCGAATCTCGGATCCAAATCAAGCTTTATCTATCGGGGGAATTAACTTTTCCAGAGTATTAAACTCTGGAAAAGTTCGTTTGGCACTATTCACTATTCACTATGACTTCTCCCCTGTAAACTGATCCTCTTTATTTTTGAAAAGCACATTAAAAGTAGTTAAGCTACCATAGATTCTGGTGATATATTGCTCCAGGTCAACCTTTTCCTCATCGGTGAGGTTGCTGCCATTAATTCGCTGCTCCATCACACGTACACGATCGCGAACCATAACTATTTTGTGAAAGAATGTTTCGATAGGAACTTCTTTTTCTTTCAGAGTTTTATCGCCTGGAAAAAGAACCATTTTCCCGCCGGTCCATTTTTGTCCCATAGGTACAGTTTCCTGTATATCGCTGAAACGGCGAAGCACTCGGGTCAGGCCTTTTTCAATTTTCTCATAAGTAACTATATCCGAAGGTGTTTCAACAGCTTCTATAATTTCCAGACCTTCATAATCGCGCAGGATCTGTCTCACACCATTCTCGATAAAACCGATTTCATACGCATCGGTACGTATCTGAACAACTACTCCTTTTCCAAACTGAGGGTGTTTTACCCTGGAACCAACTCCTAAAATTATTTCGGACATAAATATTGCGTTTACTAAGTTACGGATGCAAAAATAGGAATTTCCTGCTTTACAGTTGTATCGGGAATTGGAATTTTAATTTTGGGTCTTATAGTTGTTTGAAGAGATTAAGACGTTTGCAGAGTTTGAAAAATTTCAAGTATTTTCAACTTTTGGCCTTTGAATGTTAACATTTTTGTAAATATCCAATAAAGTCAATTTAAAAAAATAATAGTCTTTTAAACTTTTGTTCCTACAAAGTGTTTAATATTGGCAATATCAAAAAAAGTCATGAAAAAAATAGCGATTCTTGGAACCGGAATGGTTGGTGATGCCTTAGGAACAAAGTTAGTATCACTTGGGCATAAAGTAAGGATGGGTTCGCGAACAGCAGGCAATGAAAAAGCCATTGCATGGACAGTACGAAATGGTTCACTTGCATCAAACGGCACTTTCGGAGATGCGGCTGCTTTCGGCGAAATTATTTTTAATTGCACTACGGGGCAGATTTCGCTGGAAGCTCTGCAACTGGCCGGACGCGAAAACTTACAGGGGAAAATTCTGGTTGATGTTGCAAATCCACTGGATTTCTCGAAGGGAATGCCCCCTTCACTCAGCATTTGCAATACGGATTCGCTGGGCGAAGTAATTCAGCGTCAGTTCACTGACGTTAAGGTTGTTAAAGCCTTAAATACATTGAATTGCGAGCTAATGGTTAATCCGGGGTTATTGAAGGATCCTGGCAACATATTTATCTGCGGTAACGAAACTGCTGCAAAAGTTGAAGTTGATAGCTTGTTGCGGACATTTGGCTGGGAAAAAATCATTGATTTGGGAGATATTACAGCTGCCCGTGGAACTGAGCAGGTTTTACCTTTATGGATACTACTGATGGGTAAACTTGGAACTCCTATGTTTAATCTCAGTATTGTCAGCTAGAAATGGAGTGAGATTATCTGCTGAGGATTTCCCGGTGAATAGCTATAACCTGCGGAATCACCATCATTACTTCATCGTTAATAATATTGTACTGAGCCAGTTCCAGCTTCTTTTCCTGGGGCCATTGGTTTTGTATGCGATCCATAACCATTTCTCTGGTAATTGAATCGCGTTTCATAACCCTATCAATACATAATTCCACAGGGGCAGTTACAAGTATATTTTCATCGAATAAGCGATCAAAACCACTTTCGAACAATATGGCTGCCTCGTGCAGTATATATTTGCGATCTATATGCAGCTTGCACCAATTTGCAAAATCCTCTTCAACAGCAGGATGTATTATGTTATTTAGCGCAGCAAGTTTATCCTTGTTACTGAATACAATGGCTGCCAATACTTTACGATCCACCTGAAGTTCTGAGTTAAGCACATGCTGTCCAAATAAAACACCAATTTGATCTATTACTTTTGGGGACTCCAACATAATACGAGCCTGCAGATCGGCATGATAAACCGGGACACCCAGGATTACAAAGATCCGTGCAATCGTAGATTTTCCGGTACCTATGTTTCCGGTCAGCCCAATGCGTTTCATTTGGCAATAATAATATATTCGACTTCAGCCGGCTCTATTTTCAGGATTTTTACCTTTCCGGGAATCCTAACCATGGTAACTTTCAGCTTTTTCTCCTTTATCATTGAAGGGTGGAACTGAACTTCAGCAGTAAAATCGGAAGCTTCGATATGCGGATAAACGGATAAGGGAACCCTGCATGTAATCTCCACTTTATCAGGGAATATTTTTACATTCTCCCCGTTTCCGGAAATTGAAAGAGGAATACTGAATGCTGCTTCCGTTACTTTTTCGACGTTTATATTAATCGTAATCGAATCGGTTGAATATTTCAATAAACTGGCCTGACTCCCTTTAAATAAAGCAACTCTAACGCTGACATTGCTATCAAGTTGCGACAGGTTCAGTTTCTGTGTTTTAACAAAAGATAAGGTATCAATAATACTTTTAATACTCGAAACAGTGACCAGCTCAGGTCTGAAATTTATGCTGTCGGTTATATCATACTGACCATTTAAAGAGTATGAAATGTCGGGTTTCACCGGGACTTGTTTGCGGAAAATTTCTGAGAAACGAAAAAATAATGTATCCGGCTTTATAAATGTCATCTCTTTATCAAAACGGATTTGTGTTCCAAGTTGTTCCATGAGCCTGGCAGATGGCAGGTAAGCTGTATAACCGTCGGCAGTGGAGCGGATTTTTAAAGTAGAAAGGTCAATTGTCAGCGTCCGAAGTTTGCGGGCATATTTAGCCGCAAGCAATTCAAATCCCTGGGCTTTCATCCCAACACTGATCACACTTTCGCCACCATTGGTGAGTATCAAATCCCTTGGAGAATTAATAAATGTGACATTGTACCTGATTTCGTCGGTATAATCTTTCATCAGCTCAATAAACAGCCACATAAGAATACTAATCACAAGACAGACCAGAAAAACAATCAATCTTGGATGAGATCGGTGTTCTTTCCGGCCTGTTTCGGTTGGTTTCGAAGTAGGATCAAGCTGGCTTTCAATGGCCATAGTAAGGTAATAATTTGATTTTTGAAGTCAGATTGTAAATATTCTCCTGATAAATATGGTATCTCTCACTCCCTCCATCTCAAACTCCCAGAGTCTCTCCAAGTCTCTAAGTCTCCCATTCTCCCACTCTCCCACTCTCTCAGTCTCTTAGTCCCCTCTTCTCCTACTCACTCACTCTATCAGCAATAAAAATGCAATCTTCTTCAACTATTTAGCGGGTTCGCCGGTAAGCTGATCCTGAGAATCAGCGGCAACAGCCGATTTCTCAAGTTTAAGTTTTACACCACCTTCAACTTCAATGGTACAGGTAGTTTCCTGCAATTCGACAATACGACCATGAATACCACCGATAGTGATGATTTTCTGCCCTTTGGAGAGGCCTTCCCTGAATTTCTTCTGATCCTTTTGTCTCTTTACCTGTGGACGGATAAAGAAGAAATAGAAAACGACAAAGATAAGTACCAGAAAAATGAGTGAGCTGGCCATACTTCCGCCACCAGTGCCACCTCCGGTCTGAGGAGCCATAAGTAAAATGTTAAGTAAATTCATTTGATTTGATTTTTTACGTGATTGATTAATACTAATTTGAACAATGAACTATTTTTATTTCGATTCCGATTCTATTATCTGTGATTGAATCCGAAGTGAGGCAAACGGGGGCTGAGCATTTGTATTTACTGTGATTGATTTTGATTGAAACCCATGCTTTCCTGCGCTATCGAAACTAACATCAATGGAAGCACCTTCACCTGGCACTATTGGTTTTTGGGGATATGATGAAACTGTGCATCCACAGGAGGTACTTACATTATTAATAACAAGCGGAGCCTTACCCGTATTTGTGAATTTAAAAGCATAGGTAACCTTTTCGCCCTCATTCAGTTTTCCAAAATCATGTACATCCTCATCGAAAGTAATTACTGGTAATGCACCCTTTTCATAAGTTACCCCAGATGAATCAGTATCGGCAAATCCGGAAACTCCGGTAATGCTGTGCGAATTGCACGATATGAACATCACGGATAGAAATGCCGGAATTATGAATGCAAGGAGATAATTTTTCATTCGGGTGTTTAAAATAAAGTACAAAAGTAACAATTCGTGGCTTTATGACTACTATATAATCGAAATATCGCGGATTATGAAAACCAGATAATCGCCAAGGTATTTGAAACCAGCTTTTTTATACAAACCAAGTGCTTTTACGTTGTCCTTATGTACTTCAAGTTTTATCTGCATTCCGAATGTTTTAGCCAGTTTAAGTGATTCATGGAGCAACGTATTAGATAGTCCTTTGCCCTGGTAATCAGTACGAATCCCAAAGTGATGAAGGTTGGTTCGTCGTCCGTCAACCGTAAGCCATGATGAACCAATAATTAAATCTGAACCAGTATCGATCATAAGCAAAAGTTGCCCACCCATTTTGATAGTTCGGTTTATTACACTTTGATCATCGCCACGCTGCACGCCACCTAAACCAAGCATTTCCCACAAACGGATCATCTCCGGGTAGTCTTTGTCAGTATAATTGCGTATGAAAAAGCCGGGATGCATGGGAGGGTTATAGGGTTTCAGGGTTTCAGAGTTTCAGAGTTTCAGAGTTTCAGAGTTTCAGAGTTTCAGGGTTTCAGAGTTTCAGAGTTTCAGAGTTTCAGAGTTTCAGAGTTTCGGAGTTTCAAAAATCCATTCTCATTAACTATTGAAATCATAATTTAAAAGACCGCACCCAATAATCACTATTCATTATTCATTATTCACTATACATTATTCACTATTCACTATTCATTATTCACTCTTAACTCTCCCTATTCCATAAGTCCCCTTCCCAACTTCTTAATAATTCCTTCTTCCTTATAATCCACTATCAGCTTATCAAGAACACCGTTAATAAAAATTTTACTTTTGGGTGAACTGTATTCTTTCGACAACTCAATATACTCATTCAGCGTAACTTTTATGGGTATGGATGGGAATTCAATCAGTTCGGTGATAGCCATTTTAATAAGTATGGTATCCATGATTGCAATCCGTTCCAGGTCCCAGTTTGAAGCACGATCGCTGATCACCTTATTTAAATCGCTGCTGTTTATCAGTGTTTTGCGATAAAGATGTTTAACGAATTGCATATCCTCGCTCCCATCGCTGTTATTTTCATCTTTTAATAATGTAGGAAGGCTGCTATACTCATCGGCTGATTCTTTAAATCCCTTAATAGTTTTGTCAACCATCATCACAGCGGTGTCAAAATCCTCAGTCCAGTAAATATTGCGTTCATCGAAGTAACTCCTGAGGTGATCCGATTCGGAGAATAACCGCAGAATTACCAACTCAACAACCTGTTTTTCATCAGCATAGCTAACTGAAGTCTTGTTCATATATGCAATGTAACCTTCATCCTCCCGCATCAAATTGTAGAATTTCCTGATCATTTCTTCCTCATCCACCCAGTTAATCTTATAGGCAGCATTACGCCTTAGATATTCCCGGTTATTTTCGAGTTGCTGAATGAAACGATTTTGAATGAAACGCAGACTGGGATTGAGATCTTCCGCGGTGGGGAGTTGTTTGAGTCGGTTTTCTTCAATACGCCTGCGGGCGAAATCAGACAACTCAATAATAAGGGAAAGCTGATAGATATAAAGTTCGTAGAGTTTATTGAGACTAACTATCAGTTGTTTTTCGCCGGCAGTGATACTTTCAGGACCTTCCTGTTGAAAAGCGTAAATTGCCTGCATTACTTTTATCCGAAGAAACCTTCTGCTGAGCATAAAATGTAAATGAACCTTAATGAATACGGCCACAAAGGTAAGATATTTGGTGAAACCAGCCATTGAAATTTATAAATTAACAAATTCAGAAGAATACTATATTTAAGTTTTTTAAAACATAACACCAACATTTACAATTATTTATGAGGCCAATTCAATTAAATTTAAAACTTTTATAAATTCTGAAGGCCGGAAAAGTGCGTAGTTCGTGAACATTGGTCTAGCCTGGAATTCTTTAAGTGGCGTTTTGAAAATTGATTAAATATTCCTGGGAACCAGTCTTATATTCATGATCATTCGCATTAAATAAATGCTGACAAAATAAAAGCCTGTTGCAGAATGAAATATTATTTCTACATTTGCGCTAAAGAAGGATTAGTTATTTAACCAATAATTTGATCAAAAGATGGAAGAGTTTGATTATTTGGACACAAGAGAGGATGTATTCTCGAGGGCGGTGAAAGCTGGAAAACGCACCTATTTTTTTGATGTTAAAAGTACACGCGACAAGGAGTTGTACATTACTGTAACCGAAAGTAAAAAGCGGTTCGATAATGCCCTTGCCAAATTTGTTTACGACAAGCATAAGATATTTCTGTATCAGGAGGACTTCGAGAAATTTATGCATGGCCTGCAGGATGCATTTTCTTTTATCGAAACCGGCAAAGAACCTCCCGAAAGAGTGTATAAAGAAGTGAGACGCTTGCTTACCGACATTGATCCTGCCAGCTCAGGCAGCGAAACAACTGAATAATTTTCAGCGTTATAATTTCCTGTTATTCCTGGTGTTTCTACCTGAACTGTCTCAGGTTCGTTCAGCATGTTCAGCCCTAAAAACTTATTAACACTGGTTCAAAGTGGCTTTAGCTTTTTTGTACCTTTGTGAGCCGTTACATCCACGAATTTTTATAGGTAAAACTGGAATATTCGCATACAAAAAATTGGATTTAACCATATTACACTCTAAATAATACTTTCACGAATGGGAAAAATAATCTCCATAGCTAATCAGAAAGGCGGAGTAGGCAAAACCACAACCGCCATCAATCTGGGTGCAGCATTGGCCGTATTGGAGTTCAAAACATTAATTATTGATGCCGACCCTCAGGCAAATGCAACTTCAGGTGTAGGTTTCGATCCAAAAAAGATTAAAACCAGCATTTACGAATGCATTATCGAAGAGGTACAGGCGAAGGACATCATCCGTAGTACCGAAACCCCGAATTTATTTCTGCTGCCTGCACATATCGACCTGGTTGGTGCCGAAATAGAAATGATAAACCTTCCCGACCGCGAAATTATGATGCGTAAAGTTGTTGAACAACTTCGCGATGATTATGATTTTATTCTTATTGATTGCTCTCCCTCGCTTGGCTTAGTTACTGTTAACTCACTTGTTGCTTCCGACTCGGTAATTATACCGGTGCAATGCGAATATTTTGCACTCGAAGGACTCGGCAAATTACTGAATACCATAAAAATAGTGCAATCGAGGCTGAATCCGAAACTCGATTTTGAAGGAATATTGCTTACGATGTACGATGGACGTCTGCGCCTTTCGAATCAGGTAGTGGAAGAGGTGAAAACCCATTTCCAGGATATGGTTTTCAATACAATAATTGCACGCAATACACGTTTGGCTGAAGCACCTAGTTTCGGGCAAACCGTGCTTATGCACGATGCAGGTAGCACAGGATCATTGAATTATCTCAATCTGGCCCGCGAAGTGCTGCAAAAAAATCACATGACTACTCTTACACAAGATCAAAAAGAAATAAAGGTTCAGGAATAATGGCAATTCAGAAAAAGACAGGATTAGGACGCGGATTGAGTGCGATACTCGAAAGCCCTGAAACAGATATTACCTCGAAAGACATTTCAGGTAATTATGTGGCTGGTGCAATTGCAAACCTTCCTATCACAAAAATTGAGACCAACCCTTTTCAACCCAGGGCGGATTTTGATGATTCTGCTTTAGCTGAACTCGCTCAATCTATACTGCAACAAGGTATCATTCAGCCGCTTACCGTCCGAAAAATGGGATACGACAAGTATCAGCTTATTTCGGGCGAACGCAGATTCAGGGCATCCAAACTTGCGGGCCTTGAATCACTGCCTTGTTACATCCGTGTTGCAAACGATGAGCAAATGCTCGAATGGGCACTGATTGAAAACATACAGCGCGAAAATCTGAATGCCATCGAAATTGCAATCAGCTATAACAGGCTGGTTGAAGAGTGCAACCTTACTCAGGATGAACTCAGCAAACGTGTTGGTAAAAACAGAACTACAGTTACAAATTACATGCGGTTGCTCAGGTTGCCGTCCGAAGTGCAGGCAGCATTAAGAGACGGATCCATCAGCATGGGCCATGCACGCTCACTCATTAATGTGGAAGATGAGCTAAAACAATTGCTGATCACCCGTAAAATAATTAAAGAGGAATTATCGGTACGCGAAACAGAAAAATTAGTCCGCCAGTTGGACAACGTCGTTTCACCTGCAAATAAACCCGCCAAAATTGCTCTACCCTTAAAATATGAAGTACTGAAAGATTCACTTCAGGAACGTTTAAACAGAAAGATTGAACTGAACCGCAATCTAAAAGGAAAAGGAAGCATTGTTATCCCTTTTGTTTCGGACGAGGATTTGCAGGCAATTATTTCGAAGTTAGGAATTGGATAATAACAGTGACGTACTCCCCGATATACAAATATAAGCCTAAGGTACAAAGTCTGCCGAATTCCTTTTCCAAAAAGGTTCGCGGACTTTGTTTCGTTTTTACGCTTTTGCTGATTTTGGCTAATGCTACGCAAAATAAAGCAAATGCACAGGATACTGTTGCAGTTGTACCCAATGTTGTTCCGGCTGATACTGCTAAAATTCATTCGCCACGTAAGGCTTTGATTTTAGCATTCGTTTTGCCAGGTTCAGGTCAGATTTATAACCGCAAATACTGGAAAGCGCCTATTGTTTATCTAGGATTTGGGACATGTATCTATTTTATAGTCAGCAATACTAAAACTTACAGGGAACTTAATGCTGCTTATGAGTGGGCTGCGGTAACAAGACAAACCAACTATCCACCTTACCCCGCCAATATTTTTACACCTATACCTGCCCCGCCAAATGATTGGGCCACAAAAGGATATACTCCGGAACAATTAAAACTGGGACGCGATACATACCGACGCTATCTTGAACTATCCTATATTTTTACGGGCGTTTGGTACATTCTTACAGTTGTAGATGCAGTAGTTGATGCACAGTTTTTCGACTATAATATTAACGATGATCTTACGCTCAATATACAACCATGGATACCGGCACTTGGCATGAATACACCTAAAAGTATGGCTGGCGGCGTTAGCTTTAGTTTAAGATTTTAAAAAACGACTTACAGTTACTTGAGTAAAATAGAAAAACAATCTATTTGACTATAAATCAAGGAAATTCACATCATTAAAATCTATTATTACACGAACTATGAGAATTGCGCTTCTTGGATACGGCAAAATGGGACGCGAAGTTAAAAAAATCGCGTTGGAGCAAGGACACCAGATTGGAGTTACTTTCGACAATGAAAATGACTGGATAGAAAAATCTGCAGAACTTAAGGACTGTGAGGTTGCTATCGAATTTTCGATGCCGGCAATTGTGGTGGGAAACATTCTGAAATGCTTAAAAGCGGGAATTCCGGTTGTAGTCGGAACAACAGGATGGTACGATCAGTTTCAGGATATTTCGGATAAATGCAACATTACAAACGGCACCTTGTTTTATGCTACCAATTTCAGCATAGGTGTAAATATTTTCTCGGTTATTAACCGCAGGCTTGCTTCATTGTTGGTTGACTATCCAATGTATTCACCTTCAATGGTCGAAATTCATCATACCCAAAAGCTTGACGCACCTAGTGGTACAGCTATTTCCCTGGCAAATGATATCATTTCTGAAAACCCGCTTTTTACAAAATTTACGACGACTAATCCTGAAGTCGGCGAAATACCCGTTCAATCGTTACGCGAAGGAAATGTACCTGGAACCCATTCAATAACCTGGAAATCGGATATCGACCAGATTACAATTACCCATGAAGCATTTAACCGCCGGGGTCTGGCGCTTGGAGCCTTAATGGCTGCCTCGTGGTTAATGGGGCGGAAAGGAGTTTTCACCATGAAGGATATGTTGAACCTTTAAAATCATCATCACCATACATCAAAGCCTGTGTTTTAACAGATTTTAACGTTACGAAGAAAGAAATCATGTAACTTTTAGCAGACATTTGCGCCAAACATAAGTTGCTAAAAAGAAATCACCCGATACCATCCGAATTATTTAAATAGTATTGTTTTTATTTTACAGACCGAATCCTTTTAACCTTAACTAAAGATACCCTATCATGGATCTGATGACAATTTTATTGCTTATCCTCCTGTTTTTCCCAATGCTGAATTATTGGATTTTCGACGATGCCGGAGTTGGCGGATACAAAGCACTGATACCATTTTACAATTATTACATCTGGCTTCAGGTAATGGGTAAACCATGGTGGTGGCTCTTGCTGATGCTCATCCCGTTTATCAATTTCTTCATCATAATGCTTATGCTTGTGCAAACTGCCTTAAGTTACGGCAAGCACAAGCTGGGCGAACAGGCACTTGCGGTGCTGATTCCTTATGCGTACCTTCCATACCTGGGCATTTCGGATAAAGAACACTACATTAAACCGGAGAACAGAATCAGAGCGAAAAAATCGCAGGTTCGCGAGTGGACCGATGCCATAATATTTGCGGTTGTTGCTGCTTCCATCATCCGTATTTTCATGATCGAAGCTTATACCATTCCTACCTCTTCCATGGAAAAATCCTTGCTGGTGGGTGATTTTCTTTTTGTAAGTAAGCTGAGTTACGGACCCAAGCTCCCCAACACTCCGCTGGCTTTCCCGTTTGTTCATCATACCATGCCTTTGTCGCAATATGCCAAATCGTATGTTGAGTGGATCAAATGGTCTTATTACCGTTTTCCGGGTACAACAACCATCAAACATGGCGATGTGGTAGTTTTCAACTATCCTGACGGTGATACCGTTTCGCTAAAGCAGCAGAATTCGAGTTATTATTACCTTGTCCGTCATATGGGTCGCGAAAGGGTTTGGAACGATAAATTTAACTTCGGGGATATTGTAGCCCGGCCGGTTGATAAACGCGAAAATTATATTAAAAGATGTATAGGTTTACCCGGTGATACCATACAGATTATAGATGAAGTGGTTCATATTAATGGAAAAGCTCTTGATTTCCCTGAACTTTCCCAATTTACCTACGAGGTAAAAACGGATGGCAATCCTATAAACAGGCGCACTATCAACAAACTTGATATTACTGAAGAAATAAGTATGAACGAAGCCGGTAACCAGCAAATTACCCTAACCCAGGAATCAGTAGCCAAACTTAAGGAATTGCCTAACGTACTTGCGGTTACCAAAATTATACAACCAAAAGGATACTGGCTGCCGGATATTTTTCCTTACGATTCGGCATACACATGGAATGTTGATAATTTTGGCCCTTTGTATATTCCCAAAGCAGGAACAACCGTTAAACTTACGCTGGCAAATATCCCGTTATACACACGCATCATCAATGCCTATGAGCTGAATTCGCTATCTGTTAATGATGGTAAGATATTTATAAACGGAAAAGAATCAACCTCTTATACTTTCAAAATGGATTATTACTGGATGATGGGCGACAACCGCCACAATTCGGCCGACAGCCGTTTTTGGGGATTTGTACCTGTTGACCACATAGTAGGAAAAGCAGTATTTGTATGGCTTTCGCTCGATAATAACAAATCGCTGTTTGGTGGTAAAATCAGGTGGAACAAATTAATGCGTTCGGTGCATTGATGGCCTAAACCTGATAACACAGGAAAAGGTCATTTTACCGATTAGCCGTTTAAAGTATATGACAACAAACAGATCTTTTTCATTGACTGGAAAAGATCTGTTTGTTTATGATGAAAATGACTATCCATACATTGCCAAATATTTTATATTTTTGCAGAAATGTGTACACCGGATAAAAATATTTCCGGGATGGCTCAAAACAACCCCCGATATACCTGATACAACATAATGCCCCGAAACACTTCAAATTCACTTCCTCAAAATACATTTCAGGACGAGCCTGTTAACTCACCTCCTGAGGTAAAAGAGAATAAAAAGGCCAAACAACCATCAAAACCAAAGCAGGAAGAAAATCTGAATCCTCAGAATTCACGAACAGAAAAACTCTCGCAGGTGGTTGGCGTTTTTTCGTTGCTTACAGCATTCTTTCTCTTTGTTGCTATCGTTTCTTTTCTGATCAACTGGTTTTCAGGCGATTCGGATGATATTTTTTCCGGAGTAGGCTTTGCACGAATTTTCTCCGACAAAACACTGGAAGCCAATAACCTGGGTGGCCGCTTAGGTGCTGCCTGTTCCAACCTGCTTGTTAAACAGGGATTCGGAATAGGAACCTTATTTATTCCCATTTGGTTGTTTGTTCTTGGCGTAAGACTAACGCTCAAACACAAGATCATCTCGCTTGGATCAAGTCTGGGATTTATACTTTTGGCCATGGCATGGCTTTCAGTAACGCTTGGTTTTTTATTCCGGAATTCTGCCTTATCAATATTGGGAGGTATTTCTGGATACGAGTCATCGCTTTACCTCGAAGGCCTGATGGGCAAGCTGGGGCTGATGTTATTACTGGTTTTCATTTTTGTTGCGTTCCTCGTTATAGTTTATAATTTTTCGCTTCAACAGGCGAAAGGCTGGATTGAAAATCGTAAAAAAGGAGCAGCGGGCATCTCCGACGAAGATCTTAGCTCCCAGGATCCTGAATTTATCATTAATGCAAGAAACGCATCGCAGGAAATGCCTGTTGACAAATACAATACAGTTGAGTTTGCGGTTACTGATTTCGAAAAGCCAGCTACACCTGCAAAACAAACTTCTCAACCGAAGGAAAACGGCAATGAGCAAGCTACCAACACACAGTTCGAACCAGTTTCGTTTCCAAAACCAAAACCACAGACAAATACACAGGTTGAATTTACGGTAGAAACGCCACAACCCAAGGCTCCGGAAACCGACAACAATGGCTTTACTGACGTAAAACCTATACAGCCAATAGTTAACCCTGTTAAGGTGACCACGGAGAATCCGGAAAAAGCCGATGTTGATCACTTTACGATGGACACAGCCTATGATCCGCATCTTGATCTGGCCACATTTGTGCTTCCGGGTGTCGATTTACTCGACGATTATGGCGTTGGAACCATCAGTGTAACCAAAGATGAACTGGAAGCTAACAAGAATCGAATTGTTTCTACCCTTGGCAACTATGGAATTCAAATTGACAAGATTAAGGCTACTATTGGCCCGACAGTTACGCTTTATGAAATAATTCCTGCTCCCGGCGTACGCATTTCAAAAATCAAAAACCTGGAAGATGATATCGCCTTGAGTCTTTCGGCACTTGGCATTCGTATAATTGCGCCAATTCCAGGAAAAGGAACTATCGGTATCGAAGTGCCAAATCAGAATCCTGCTATCGTTGGAATGAAAGCACTTATTGCTTCCGAAAAATTCAAGAACAACACTTACGATCTTCCATTTGCTATTGGTAAATCGATATCGAATGAGGAATTTGTTGCCGACCTTACCAAAATGCCTCATATTTTAATGGCTGGAGCTACCGGTCAGGGTAAATCGGTAGGGCTGAATGCCATTATTACTTCGCTTTTGTATAAGAAACATCCGTCGGAACTTAAATTCGTGATGGTTGACCCTAAAAAAGTGGAGCTAACTCTATTCTCGAAAATTGAACGGCATTACCTGGCAAAGCTTCCCGATTCGGAAGAAGCAATTATTACCGATACCCGCAAAGTAGTGCGTACACTGAATTCTCTTAATATTGAGATGGATAGCCGTTACGATTTGCTGAAGGATGCACAGGTTAGAAATATCAAGGAATACAACACCAAATTTATTGCCCGCAAGTTGAATCCTTTGAACGGACATAGATTTATGCCATACATCGTGGTGGTTATCGACGAGTTTGCCGATCTTATTCTTACTGCAGGCAAAGAAGTTGAACATCCTATTACCAGGCTTGCACAGCTTGCCCGTGCCATTGGAATTCACCTGATTATCGCCACACAGCGCCCGAGTGTTAACATCATTACAGGTACTATAAAAGCAAATTTCCCGGCACGTGTTGCCTTCAGGGTTATTTCAAAGATTGACTCACGAACTATTCTCGATACCGGCGGTGCTGACCAGTTGATTGGTCGTGGCGACCTTTTAATGTCGCAGGGTGGCGATATGATCCGTTTGCAGTGTGCTTTCATCGATTTGCATGAAGTTGAGCGCGTTACCGAGTTCATCGGCTCACAGCGCGGATATCCTACAGCTTATGCCTTGCCTGAATTCAATGAAGAAGAATCCGAAATGCAGCAAGAACTTGATCCCGGCGAACGTGACGAACTTTTCGAAGATGCAGCTTTTCTTATTGTTTCCACTCAGCAAGGCTCAACTTCACTTCTGCAACGTAAACTAAAGCTTGGATATAACCGTGCAGGCCGTATTATCGATCAACTGGAGTCGGCAGGAATTGTTGGCCCGTTCGAAGGAAGCAAGGCCCGGGAAGTAAAAGTTGCCACAGAGTTCGCTTTGGAACAATTTTTGAAAGACCTTAATAGTAAAAACAAACCCGAAGAATACTGAAATAATTAAATTGATATGAAAAAATTACTTTTGATAATACTAGTGGCGGGACTTGCCATTTCAGCATTTGCCCAGAATGATAAAAAAGCCACTGCCATCCTCGATGAAGTATCGGTTAAAACCAAAGCGTATAAGACGATTAAGATCGACTTTACCTATGCCATGGACAATGCTAAACAAAAAATCCATGATAAGTTTAAAGGAACTCTGATCTCAAAAGGAGATAAATACAAGCTTACAGCCGCCGGACAGGATGTGATAAGCGATGGCAAAACTGTGTGGACTTACCTGAAAGATGCCAAAGAAGTTCAGATCAACAATGTGGGTGAAGATGATGACTCGTTTACACCAACCAAGCTTTTAAGCGGTTACGGCAAAGACTTCAAAGCAAAATTTATTGAAGAAAAAGGAAATGACCAGATTCTTGAACTTTACCCATTGAAGAAAGGGAAAACATTTACAAAAGTTCAGCTTACTATTGATAAAGCTAAAAAGCAAATAAGCAAGTTTATTATTTACGACCGAAGCGGCAGCACTTTTTCATACATAGTTGATAAATTTGTTACCGACCAGCCAATTGCTGATGCTGTATTTACTTTCAACAAAGCCGATCATCCGGGAGTGGAGTTTAATGATATGAGGTAAAACCAAGGTTCAAGGTTCTAGGTTCAAATGCCTGCGGCGTTCAGGAGTTCAAGAATTGGCATTTCCGAATTGTCGAATCGCCGAATTGTTAAATTGTCAAATTGTCAAATTGTTAAATTGTCGAATCGCCGAATTGTTAAATTGTCAAATTGTTAAATTGTCAAATTGTCAAATTATCATAATCTCTTACCCAACTTCCTTTTCATTATATCTTTATCAATCTGGCTCATCAGTTTCCTTCCAATACTTTTAAATCCGGGAGTTCCATCCCCTATCTGAAATTCGATGGTATCGTATAATTCCTGAAGAATATCGGGTTCCGTTGCCGAGAGGCGGTACAATATCTGGATGCTGTACATTTTAACTGCAACACTTTCGGTAGTACTTAGCAGCCATTCAAAAGTGATATTCATCAGTTCTCCTTCCAGTCCTATTGGAAACGGCATCCGGGCAATCATTCGCAAGGCATGGCGTTTTAGTCCGTCGTGATTAAAAAGGCGAAGTTTTGCAATCAATTCGGAAAGGAAAGGCTCAACCCATTCCGGTTTATTTTCCGAAGCTGTATCGATGATCCAGGCGGCACGGCGCGAAACCGGCTCTTCAGCAGCCAAGTATATTTCCCAGAGTTCGCCAATAAGTTCAGGCCGTTTGTTGACAATATTAGCCACAAAATCAGTATAAGAACGTGAATTGCCTTGTAAGAGCAATTGCCTTAGGTTGGGTTGTTGCGATACCATTGTAAACTAAATGAATTTTGAAAATTATCCTGACTAACCAATTTTGAAAGTGCCAAGTTATTATAAATATCCTTAAAAGTAAAGATAGTCTGATTTTTTTTAATCAATTTTGCAGACTGTACTTCCATCTCCAAATTATGAAGAAACGAATTTCCGTATTTTTCCTTTACCTTGTTTACTGGTATTTTCTTTTTGTTTTGGCAAGAGTAGCTTTTCTGGTGGCATATTTCCCTAAAACCTTGCAATTGCCTGTTTCCGAAATATTTATCACATTTATTTACGGTTTCAAACTCGATAGTGCAATAGCATCCTACATTGCGATTCTGCCATCGTTGATGCTGGCATTAACATCGTTCTTCAAAGGTAGTTTCATCAGGTATTTTTATAACATCTATACAGCCATTGCTTTGTTGTTAATTACAACCGTAATCCTGGGCGACCTGTTCATGTACCAGCATTGGGGATTCAGGATTGATGCAACCCCGCTGTTTTACATGACTAACCTGAAAGCAATGACAGCCAGTGTAAGTATTTTGACGGTTATTGGCGGGATTTTGGGTATCGTGATTATAACAGGCTTATTATTTTTTATCTATCACAAACTGTTCAGTAAGTTGCTTCGTACTTTGAAAAAAGACAATAAAGCAGCAGCCATCTTATTACCCGCTTCACTTTTGCTGATTGTAGTGATGCGCGGGGGAATTGGCATTTCGAGTCTTTCGACCAGTTCGGCATACTTTTCCAAAAACCAGTTCGCCAACCACGCCGCTATAAATCCGATCTGGAATGTGGGATTTTCTATTTCGGAATCCGGTGACCTGGAAAAGAAATATTTGTTTTACACCGAAACGGAGATGAAAAAGCTGCTTGCTCCACTTCAAACAGAAAATATCAAGTCCGTCAACCTGCTACGTACCAACCGACCGAATATCATTCTTTTTATTACTGAAAGCCTTACGGCAAAAGCACTTGAAGCTACCGGAGGCCGTCCGGGAATAATGCCTCAACTTAACCAACTAGTAAAAGAAGGCATATTGTTCGACCAGGTTTATGCTGCTTCCGACCGCACCGACAAAGGCATGGCTGCTGTGCTTTCCGGGTATCCTTCGCTCCCGGGATCAAGCCCGCTCAAATACCAGAAACTCACTCAAAAGCTTTCTTTTCTTCCTCAAAAACTGAATGCAGCCGGTTACAGAAGCGAATTTTATTACGGTGGCACCCTGGTGTTTGCCAATTATCAGGCATTCCTGGTGCAGGCGGGTTATGATAAAATGGTTTCGGATAAGGACTTCCCTCCTGCCGATCTGAAATCAAAATGGGGTGCTTACGATCATGTGGTGTTTAACCGTTGCCTTGCCGATTCGCCCGATGCCGATACAAAGTTTTTTAAGACAATTCTCACCCTAACCAGCCACGAGCCTTTCGAAACGCCAGTTCCATCAGTACTAAAAGGTGATGATGATGATTCCAAATACCTGAATTCGTTACATTACACTGATGCGTCGATCGGGGATTTCGTAAAAGTGGCAAAAACCCGGAAATGGTGGAGCAATACACTTGTTATAATTATTGCCGATCATGGCAGCATGAGGCCCGGTAATTCGGAAATGTGGGAAAAGACCAGGTACCACATCCCAATGATTTGGCTTGGCGGAGCGCTAAATGTTCAGGATACGGTAATCCACAATATGGCTTCACAGACTGATCTTGCCGCGACTCTGCTTTCGCAGCTTGATATAAAATCGGATAATTTTAAATTCAGCAAAAATATACTTACAACCGGATATATCCCCTATTCCTTTTTTACCTATACCGGCGGATTCGGATT
>Ga0105047_10002005_pt1 | contig 36510 bp, 30 predicted proteins | sample MAT04_FD_78384 | JGI IMG/M metagenome (GOLD analysis project Ga0105047, IMG submission 78384) | Freshwater microbial communities from Lake Fryxell liftoff mats and glacier meltwater in Antarctica - MAT-04 (megahit assembly) | ecosystem: Environmental > Aquatic > Freshwater > Ice > Liftoff... | reverse complement strand
GCGTTGCCGGTCTTGGCGAAGTCTCGCTAGATTGCAGTCGCACAAATGCGGACGTGGCTCAGTTGGTAGAGCATCACCTTGCCAAGGTGAGGGTCGCGAGTTCGAATCTCGTCGTCCGCTCAATTTGAATTCCTTGCTCCGCGAACACGCAGGTAAGAGGCCCACTTCGGTGGGTCTCTTGCGCGTCGGGATTGATCTTTGGAGCTCGTTGGTTCACATCCAACCCCGCCTGCATCAGTTGTCGAAGCTCTCGCACGGTGCCGCGCGCACGGGATGACTGGCGTCACGGCCTCCGGCGGAGAATGAGGATGGCAATATCGTCGTCCGGCGATCGATCGGCGATACACGACTGGACGACGGTGTCGCACATCTCTTGAAGTGGTAGGTGCCGTGCGGCATCGACTGCCTTTACGAGCCGCCGTAGACCGTCATCGATAGGGCCCGTGCGAGTCTCGATAAGTCCATCGGTGAACATGATGAGGAGGTCGCCCGGTTCGAAGGGAATCGTGAGTGCCTCACTAGGAGCCGTACGGCAGCCGAGCAAGGCGCCTCGTGCGCCCTCGATGATCGTCGCCGACCCGCTTGCCCGCACTGCGACGATGGGGGGATGACCAGCACTCGCGTACTGGGCGCTGCCAGCAGGATCAACAAGAACATACGCAGCAGATGCGCCGACGGTGTCGGAGCCGCGGCCAGCGAATAAATCGACCGCGGCCAGCGCATGCAGGGGGTCGGAGTCGTTGGCCACCGCGGTGATGAACGACGCGCGCAGCTGACCCATCGCAGCGGCTGAGCCGAGGCCGTGGCCGACGGCATCGCCGACGACCGCGACCAGTCGACCGTCGTCGACGTCGAGAACTTGGAACCAGTCGCCACCAATCTCCAATCCAGTAGCAGGGACGTATGAGGCTGCCGCCTCGATCCAATCGGGTGTTTCGGGGAGTGTCGAGAGCAATCGATGTTGCAGGGTGAGCGCGATGGTTCGTTCGCGCTCGTACAGCGAGGCGCGTTCCAACGCACCTGCGCAGCGAGAGCCCAACGTCGCAAGCACCGAAAGTTCTTCAGGTGTCGGCTCGACTTGATCGTCGAATGTGAACGCGAGTGCGCCCACCACTCGGTTCAAAATCTGCATCGGGGCTCCGGCAACGAAGTGATCACCGGTATCAGTGGCCACGGTGCCCATTACGATCTGGCCTTCGTTCACTGCCCGTTGCGCGATGTCCAGCTCGGCGGTTCGGTGCGCTTCGTCAGCTTGGCCGAACTCTTCTTTGGCCGCCAGCGCGCCGTCGGCCCCCGTGAGGAACAGTGATCCGCTGGTGGCACGAATTCCACGACCACCGTGGACGATGGTCGCCTGAATTATCTCATCCGAAGTCGCAACTGAAGCAACAAGGCCGCTCACCATTTGTAGGGTCTCAAGTGCCGCGCGAGCGCGTGCTTGTCGTTGAAACAAGACCGCCGTGTTGAGCGCGGCTGCCACACGGCCGCCGATCTCGTCAACGAATTCGAGATCGGTGTTTGAGAACGGCGAAGCGGTGCTGCCGCGGATCACCTGCATTGCGCCGAGCGTGCCAAGTGCACCGACCAACGGAACTGAGATCACGGACGCGGGATCGACGTTGGCGAGGACGTCGGATTCCACGCCCGCGAGGTCCCGAAAGTCGACCTTGGCAACTAACTCGGGCTCTCCGGTACGAATGACCGCCGAGAGTCCCCACCGACCGTCGGGGTCGTATGGATACTGCACCAGCAGCCGGTGAAGCCAGCGCACTTTGTCAGGATCATGATGAGCGACGTTGATCAAAGGACGCGACCGAGGACGATCGATCGACACGACGATTGCGCACCAATCAGCAAAGCCAGGTGTGAAGGTAGTTGTGACGACCTTCACGATCTCTTCAATGTCGACCGATTTCGAGAGCACGACGTTGATACTCGCCATGTATTCGGCGCGCTCGCGCTGCCTCCGCTCGAACTCCAACAAGCGAGTCCGTTCCTCGATCTGTCGGTGTCGCTCGTCGACGTCGACGGCAAGTCCGAACGCTCCGATGATTCGATCACTCTTGGGAGCCAGGATGACGGCGCCAATGCTTTCGATCCAATGAGTGCTCCCGTCGGGCCAGGTGCAGCGATGATCGAACCGGAACGCTGCGTGGCCGGCGGTGGCCGCAGCGACCGAACTCTGCACGAACTCTCGGTCGCAGTCGTCGATGAGCCCCATCCACATGTCGACGGTGCCGTTGAACTCTCCGTCGAGCAAACCGAACAACGCGGCGACATTCGCATCCCAGATCACTTCGCCTGTCACGCTGTCCCAAGTCCATTCACCGATGTGGCCGGTAGTCAGCGATGCCCTCAATCGATCGGCGCGCGGCTTCGTGAGCGACGAGGCCACCTGACGTGCACGCATGGCGCGCCAGGCTGCAAGCCAGACGGCCAGCAAACCAACGAGAAACGTGGTGATGATGGCGAGCGTGTGGTGCGTCGTTCCCCAGACGTCTTCGATCCATCCGGAGCTGAGGACACCAACAGCGATACCCGCAGCGATTCCAGCGGTGACGTGCAGGCGTCGATGCCGGCGCTTCGGTCTCGCGTTCACTCCAAAATCGATCTGGGGACGGCCTTCCCGAGGGTCAGCAAGTCGCGCATGAGCGAGACGATAGGTCACTGGTGCTCCGGACAGTGCAGCTGGCGCCTAGCGGCAACTGTAACTTACGTCCGTTCCGCTTGCCAAGGTGAGGGTCGCGAGTTCGAATCTCGTCGTCCGCTCAAAGTACGTGTTCCGAGTCGTGGCTGCTCGACGTTACCGCTCGAACTTGAACGCGTTCAGCGCGTGTCGGCGCAGGGCCAGTCGCCGGACTCGAAGTTGCTGATCAGCTCCGGTGAACCCTCGGCGAGCATTCCGCTGGGACCGACGATGCCGTCAGCAGTCACCTTGTAGAAGCGGCCACCCAGCGAACCTTCGTATGCGACAGCGGTCGGGTACAACTCGAGCAGGCGATCGACGGTGTCGTCGATCTGCAGGCCTTGGTCGGTGGGCACCAAGGGCGTCGGCAGGAAGCCATTGGACTGGCCATACGAGTAGAACACGAACTGCATGTCGGGCATGTCGCCAGCACCGAACGGGTCCCACGGCGCAAACACGACGTAGAGCCCGGCCCACTGCACGAATCGTGCGGTGTCGACATCGCACCCGGTCAAGTCGCTCGCGCCGACCGTTGCATCGCTGGTGGTCGGACCGAACACCGACGTGAAGTATGCGATGACCGACTCGGGATCGTCGCCGAGCTTGGCCTCGCCGATGCCGTCGGGGTTGACGGTCAGCACGTCCGGCGCGGCAGTGGTGGTGGTCGCCTCTGCTGCTGCCGTTGTGGTCGTTGGTGCGTCTGTCGGCGCAGTGCTGTCGGCGACGGTCGTTGTCGGATCAGCCGCGACAGAAGTGGACGAAGGCGAACTTGAACTGTCGCTGGAGCAACCCGCGAACGCGAGGGACAGAACAGCAGTACCGAGAAGGAAGCGATGAGTCAGCATGGGTTTTAGGGTACCACTACAACATCGACGAGGGCGCTCAGGTCGAGGTCGGCCCAAGAGGCGATGGTGCCGTTTCCGACACCCCAGATGGTGATCGAACCGACCTTTGTGGTCTTGGTCGAGTCGGTGTACACCACAGCTAGCACATCGAAAGTAACTCCATCGTCGGTGACCGTTGATCGAGCATCAAGGTCGACCAGGTCGACGAGACCCGCACCCGTGAACGAGATCGTGTCGCTGACCTCGCGGTTACCGGCATCTGCGATGGTATCGTCGCCGAAGTCCGTGGAGGCGTCGTAGACGAATGTGTCGTGTGCGGCATCGCCATCGACGAACTCTGCATCGCCAACGAGGAAGTCGTCGCCAGCGCCACCGATCAACGTGTCGTCACCCGCTTCAGAGCTGCCGTCGACCTCCATCGCATCGCCGTAGATGTAATCGTCGCCGGCGCCGCCGATCAGAGTGTCATTGCCTCCGGTTGAGTTATTGACAATAAACAGTGCATCACCGACGAGGAGATCGTCGCCCTCGCCACCTTCGATGTGGTCGTTGCCACCGGTGCCGTCACTGGCAATACCGCCGATCGTGTCACCAAAGATGACGTCGTCGCCTTCGTTGCCGTACAACGTGTCGTTGCCGCCGATCGGACCTTGGCTGAGTCCACCGACGTTGCCGAGGGCATCGCACTCGCAACCGTCCATCACCAGAGCGTCGCCGAGAATCAGGTCGCCGCCCTGGCCACCGTAGATCGTGTCGTTTCCACCGATCTCGCCGGCAAGCAAGGTCTCCGTGTCGCCAACGAGCAGGTCGTTACCTGCAAGTCCATAAATCACGTCGTCGCCACACAGACCATCGACACACTCGGGTAGCGGCGTGAGGTCTGGTTCGGGGCTGTCGGGATTGATGATGAGGATTTCGGTGTCGCCAACGATGAAGTCGCTGCAGTGCGTTCCCGTCAGCGTCTCGTCGGCACTGGTGCCAAACAGCAAGACGCCGTCGGCCGGTATCTCAAGACCAAGAAAGCCGGGAGGAAAGATCTCAAAGTCAAAGAGCGGTGCGCAGATAAAGGGCGGCTCCTCGGGCGGCAGCGGTGCAGGGATCTCCTCCACCGGGGGTTCCACCGGTGGCGACGCGCATGGCTGATTGTTCAGCGCGATCTCCACTCCAGCTGGGAGGCCCTCAAAGTCCAAAGTCGCGGTCGCGCCATCGGCCTTGAACGTGACAACGAGGTGGTCGTCACCACCGAAGACCGCGTTGGCGGCGGGATTGCTGCTCGACTCTTCGCCCTGCGCGGGGAACGACATGCGATCGACCGCAGGGTTGTAGTCGGTGATGACGTCGTCGTCGCCAGCCGGATCAAAGGCGAACACGTCGCAACCGGCGCCACCGGTCAGTGTGTCGGTGTCCGGGCCACCCGACAGGAAGTCGTTGCCGCTGCCGCCGTCGAGCGTGTCGTCGCCCTCGAGACCGTAGAGCGCATCGTTGCCGCCCGCACCGTTCAGTGTGTCGGCTTCAGCGGTGCCGAATACGAGATCATTGGACGGCGTGCCATCAAAGGTCGTGACGCCAGCCGCGCCTGGCGCGCAAAGGTCGCCAACGCCGTCGCCGTTGAGATCGCCCTGAAACGGATCGGCCACTTCCGGGCACACATCTACTTCGTCGGCGACATTGTCTCCATCGCCATCAGCAGCGAACGCGGTCTGCGCCGACACCAACTGGAACGCGGCGAGCCCGCTGAACGCGAGGATTGAAAGAAGACGACGCATCAGAACCTCCACTAATCGCGCCGCTGTATCGCCGCGCGACAGCCCGTATGTTAGCGATGCCGCTCGACGGCGGGGTGACCCTCGCGAAAGGCCGACTTCGTCACCATCAAGCAGAGGTTGAGAGTGAGGGTTTGTCGTCGCTGGCTAGGCCACGAGGCCGGCGATGAGATTGATCGCGACAGCGATGATGACGGCGCCGAAGAGATAAGCGAGTAGGGCCTGTTGCAAGACGATGCGACGGATGGCCGGCGAGTTGATCTCGGTGTCTGATACCTGGAATGTCATCCCAATCGTCATCGAGACGTAGGCGAAGTCGTGGTAGTCCGGCGCAGCGTCGCCTGGAAAGTTGATGCCGCCGACTGGCGTCAGGTAGTAGCGATGGGCGTAGCGCAACGTGAACACCGTCTGGATGGTGAGCCACGAGACGATGATCGTCAGCACGCTGCCGGTGGTGAGCAGGATCTCAAGTATTCGGTTGTCCGTGCGCTTGGAAGCTAGGAGCGCTGACAACACACCGATCAGGCTCGCCGTCGCCGATCCAACCAACAATCCGCGCGCGGCACTGCGACTGTCGTCTTCGCGAATCGAGAGCGACTGTGCCGCCTTTGCGTCCAGGTTGAGGATCGGAATCCAGGTCCACAGCAACACAACCGACGCACCAGTGATCCACCCGGCGACCGCCGCGAGTTGCCACAGCGAGAGCTGCGCTACTCCGACTGCAACCAGCCCACCAATGATCAATCCAACGATCACGCGACGCCGTTCCGACGGAAACGTGTCAACAACGGGGTTGGTCACGCGCTGCTCGCAGCGTCAAGCGCGGCACGGACTTCGCTGATGATCTGCGCGGATGTTGCCCCCGGCCTCAGCACAGTATTGATGCCAGCCGCGCGCAACGCGGCGAGGTCGTGGTCCGGAACGATGCCACCGAGGATGACCGGGATAGTGCTGCCGCGCTGACGAAGCTCGTCGACCACCAGCGGCGCGAGCGTCATGTGTGCGCCGGACAGCATGGAGAGCCCGATTGCATCGACGTCCTCGTCGATAGCAGCAGCAGCGACCGTCTGTGGCGTTTGAAAGAGGCCGGTGTAGATCACTTCGTAGCCAGCATCGCGCAACATGCGCGCTACGACCTTGATGCCGCGGTCGTGACCATCCAGGCCGACCTTGGCGACGAGGATGCGTTCGCCAGCCATCAGATCACCGGCACTTCTACGTAGCGCCCAAACTCGGCCTCAAGCGTTGCCATGATTTCTCCCAACGTGGCGTACACGTTGACCGCATCGATGAGCGCGGGCATCAGGTTGGCCTCCGGGTCGCGTGCAACTGTGCGCACGCTTGTCAATGCCGCGTCGACGGCGGACTGCGAACGGTCGTGACGAACCTGCTCGAGTCGCTTGCGCTGGCGTTGCTCGTCCTCGACGGAGATCTTCAGCAGCTCCATTTGTGCGTCGTCGTTGCCTTCCGTGAAGCGATTCACGCCGACCATGATGCGGCGGCCGTCGTTCATTGCTCGTTCGAGCTCGAACGCCGAGTCAGCGATCTTGCCCTGGAACCAATTCTCCTCGATACCGCGAATCGCGCCCTCCAGCATCGATCCGTTGCCGAGTTCGTCGAGATGACTGAACAACACTTCCGCCTGGCGTTCCATCTCGTCGGTCAGTGCTTCGACAAAGTAGGAGCCACCGAGTGGGTCGGCGACGTGCGCCACGTTGGTCTCGTACGCGATGACTTGTTGCGTGCGCAACGCAATGCGTGCCGCCTTCTCGGTCGGCAGTGCCATGGCCTCGTCCATCGAGTTGGTGTGCAGCGATTGCGCGCCACCCAACACGCCGGCCAATGCCTCGATCGCGGTCCGCACGATGTTGACCTCTGGCTGCTGCGCGGTCAGCGACACTCCAGCGGTCTGGCAATGAAAGCGCAACTGCAGCGAGCGTGGATCAGTCGCGCCGTAACGATCGCGTAACCAACGTGCCCAAATGCGACGCGCAGCGCGGTACTTAGCGATCTCTTCGAAGAAGTCGATGTGTGCGTTGAAGAAGAAGCTGAGCCGAGGAGCGAACGTATCGACGGCGAGGCCGGCTTGAATCGCCAGCTCGACATAGGCGAAACCGTTCGCCAGCGTGAACGCCAACTCTTCGGCTGCAGTCGAGCCAGCTTCGCGAATGTGGTAGCCGGAAATCGAGATGGAATGCCAGCGCGGCATCTCCGCTGCCGAGAACGCGATCGTGTCGCGCACCAATCGCATCGATGGTCGTGGAGGGAAGACGAATTCCTTTTGCGCCTGATACTCCTTGAGGATGTCGTTCTGCAGCGTTCCTCCAAGTCGCGCGCGCGGCGTGCCTGCCGTTTCCGCCTGCGCGACGAACATCGCCATGATGACGGCGGCAGGGGAGTTGATCGTCATCGAGGTTGTGATTGCACCGAGATCGATGCCCGCATAGAGGTCGGCCATGTCGGCCAGGGTGTCGATGGCAACGCCGCAGCGGCCAACTTCGCCAAGCGACATCGGGTGGTCTGAATCGAGTCCGAGCAACGTCGGCATGTCGAAGGCGGTTGAGAGCCCGGTGCCACCGGCGCGAATGATTTCCTTGAAGCGCCAGTTTGTGTCGTCGGCCGTTCCGAAGCCAGCGAACATGCGCATCGTCCACAGCTTCGAGCGATACATCGAGGCGTATGGTCCGCGTGTATATGGGTATTGGCCAGGGAACTCGCCGTTGTCTGGCCCGTAGACGCCGTCGAGCGGTATGCCCGACATTGTCTGGAACTGGGCATCCGCCGGAACCGACGCGGCATACGCCTGTTCCCACAGCTGCCGGTTCGTTGCCATCAGCAAGGAATAGTAGGTGCGATCAGCTTCGGGAAGGGCGGAAAACCTCGTCGAACATATTGATCATCGCTTGCCACGATCGACGATCGCTCGCTTCGTGATACACGAAGCCAGGGCGGCTGCCATCCATCGCCTTGTTGGTGAAGCTATGGCCAGCGCCGCTGTATAGATGCATTTGCCAGTCGACGCCAGCGGCGTTCATTTCCGCCTCAAAGTCTGCTCGCTCGCTCGGCGGAATGATCGGGTCGTCGACGCCAATGCACACCAAGACTTTGCCGGTGATGTTGACTGCATCACCTGGACTTCGATGGGCGAGCCCGCTATGAAAGCCGACGATTGCGTGGATCGGCGCACCGGCGCGGCCCAGTTCGAGCACCATTGTGCCGCCGAAGCAATAGCCAATCGCCCCAACACGCGATGGATCAGCGCGCGGATGGGCGAGCAAGACATCGAGCCCTGCGAACGCACGCTGGCGAGTTGTTGCCGGATCGTCGCGCAGTGCGCCGAGCAGCGTCGGCATTTGCTCGGCGGGCGGCGGTTCGCCGTTGCCGTAGTAATCGAGAGCGAACGCGACATAGCCCAACTCGGCGGCCAAGCGCTCGGCGCGGTACTTGGGATGCCCGGTGAGCCCTGGCCCCTCGTGGCAAACGAGCACCGCCGGGCGCAGGTCACTGCCATCGGGCACAGCTAGATGGCCCACATACCGCACGCCGTCGATGAAGTACTCAGTCTCGTCGCTCTGCATACGCGCAAGCTACCTTTTCTCAATGGCGACCGAGCAGCCGAGCGGCGGCGGCCTCCTGCCACCCGATTGAAGCAGCGCATTGCCCCATTACGCTGAAACCATGTCATTTGGCACTGTCTCAGTTCTTGGGCTCGGCAAGGTTGGCCTGCTGGCGGCCACGTTTCTTGATGAGGCCGGTGTCGAAGTCGTCGGAATCGACCAGCGTGCTGCGCGCCAAGAAACCTCCTTCCCGACACGCGTCTGCGATATCTCCGATCTCAAGACACTGAAGGCGCAACTCGCCGACACGGAGGCCGTGCTGTCGTGCCTGCCGTATCACCTCAACCGGCCGATCGCGGAGTTGGCGCACTCGCTCGGCATCCACTACTTCGACCTCACCGAGGATGTTGGAACCACACAGGCGATCGTCGAACTCAGCAAGACATCGAAGGGCCTGATGGCACCGCAGTGTGGCCTTGCACCTGGATTCGTGGCGATCGTCGCCGCCTCGCTGATCGAAGCGTTCGATGAGTGCCGGTCGGTGCGCATGCGCGTCGGTGCCTTGCCGCAATACCCAACCGGCCTACTCGGCTACTCGTTCAACTGGTCGCCCGAGGGTGTCGTCAACGAGTACCTCAACGACTGCGAGGTCGTTGAGGAGGGTGTGCGCAAGTGGGTGTCGTCGATGGAGTGGCGCGAGACCTTGGTGATCGGTGGCACGCAACTTGAAGCCTTCACCACATCGGGTGGGCTGGGGACGATGTGCGACACGTATGCCGGTCGCGTTGCGAACATTGACTACAAGACAATTCGCTACCCAGGCCACATGGACTTGATGAACTTCTTCTTCCACGAGTTGCTGATGCGCGAACGCCGCGACGTGGCTGCGGAGATCCTTACCAACGCCAAGCCGCCGGTCGACGACGACGTGGTGTACGTGCATGTTGCTGCCGAAGGCCACATCGACGGGCACCTGCGGCGCAAAGAGTTCGTGCGCTCATACCGACCGAAGTTGGTTGGTGGCATGAAGAGCACCGCGATTGCGTGGACGACGGCGGGTTCAGTAGCGGCGGTGATCGAGATGGTGCGCAAGGGTTCTTTGCCGCGCAATGGATTGTTGCGTCAGGAAGACATTCCATTCGACGCGTTCGTTGCAACGCCAACCGGTCGACTGTTCGCCGAGTAGCTCATGAACGCTCCGTTGACTCTTGACGATCTAGTTCGCAACGAAGAAGCGGCGTTCATGCAACGCATGCCGAAGACTGTCGCGTTGTGGAATCGCGCGCAACCATCAATGCCCGGCGGTGTCTGCACTAGTTGGTCGAGTTCGCGCCCGGTACCTGTGTGGGTCGACCGTGGTGTCGGCGCCCACGTATGGGACGCCGATGGTACGGAGTATGTCGACGTACACGGTGGGTATGGCGTCAACGTCGTTGGCCACGCCAACCCGGCGGTAGTGCGCGCCGTGCAGGATCGCGTCACGAAGGGCACACACTTCGCGCAGCCCACCGAAGATGCGATCCATGTTGCAGAGGCGCTCGCTGAACGTTTTGGATTGCCGCAATGGCGCTTCACTAACTCGGGTACCGAATCGACGATGGACGCGTTTCATCTGATGCGCGCCATCACGGGTCGCAAGTTGATCGTGAAGATCGAGGGCACCTATCACGGTCATCACGACTCGGCAATGGTGTCTATCTTTCGGTCGGAAGCCGACCTTGGTCCGGTCGCCGAGCCGTTTCGTGTCCCCGGCCCGGGCGTGATGCAAGAGATGGCCGATTGCTTACGAATCGTGCCCTACAACGATCTTGCCGCGCTTGAACGAGTGCTGGAACAGCACCGCGGGCAGATCGCCGGAATGATTCTCGAGCCGATGATGATGAACGCTGGCATCATTCCGCCACAACCCGGCTACCTCGATGGCGTGCGCGAACTGACGCGCCAGCACGGCGTGTTGCTGGCGTTCGACGAAGTGAAGACGGGTCTTGTGATCGGTTGGGGTGGAGCGACCAAATTGTTCGGTGTCACCCCCGACATCGTGTGCCTCGCCAAGGCGCTCGGCGGCGGACTGCCGTGCGGGGCAATCGGTGGCACCGACGAGGTGATGGCGGCCATCAGCGATGGCCGCTACGACCAGATCGGTACGTTCAATGGCAATCCGCTGACAATGGCCGCGGCGCGCGCCACGTTGTGCGAGGTGCTCACGCCTGAGGTGTACACGCGCGCGGAAACACTCGGTCAGCGAATGCTTGCCGGGTCGCAAGCAGCGCTCGCTGCCGCAGGGCAGCCGTCGTACGGCGCCGTGTTCGGTTTCAAGGGATCGGTTGTGTTTCACGACCAACCGGCAACGAACTATCGCGAGTTCCTCGGCATCTCGACTGCGGCCAGTCATCTGCACTTCCTGGTGCAGCACAACGGCGGTGTGTTCATGCCGCCGTGGGGCAAGAGCGAGTCGTGGACGCTCAGCGTCGCGCACTCCGACGCCGATGGCGATCGGTACGTCGCCAACGTTGCGCGCGTTGGCGAGCTGTTGAGTGGGCTCGGCGATCGATCGTCCGACCTGTTCGCCGCTGGCAGCTTTAGCTAACGGAACTAGACCTGATGGTCAGCGGCCCTTCCAAACGGGTGGCCGTTTCTCTGTGAACGACTTGGTGCCTTCTTGAGCGTCTTCGGAATCGATCGCAGCGCGGTAACTCTCGAAGTTGCGGATGGCCTTCATCGCGTCGCCGACTTCCATGGTGGCTGTGCGCCGACTGATGTCAAGAATCGCCGCAACGCTCAGCGGAGCGGAAGCGACAATCTCGTCGGCGAGTGTGTGTGCGGCTGTGAGCAACTCGGATCCCGGTACGACTCTGTTGACCAATCCGTAGTGAGCGGCCTCGGCGGCTGGCATACGTCGACCGGTCAGCATCAGTTCGGTTGCGATGTGCGCTGGTAGCAGGCGGGGGAGTCGAACGCTTCCGGCATCGGGGATGATTCCGATGGCGGCCTCGGGCACAAAGAACTGTGCGTGATCGGCAGCGACGATCAGATCGGCGGCGATCGCAATCTCGAAGCCACCGCCGACAGCCATTCCGTTGACGGCAGCAATCACCGGAGTGCGGCGATTGGGGAGATCGGGAAAGCCGCCGAATCCGCCGACACCGTTGTCGACGTCGTAGTCCTCGCCCGCACTGAGGTCCCAGCCAGCGCTGAAGAAGCGATCGCCAGCGCCCGTCACGATGACAACGCGTACTTCCGGGTCGTCCTCGAGCGCCACGAATGCTTCGCCCATTGCGCGGCTGGTGACTGAGTCGATCGCATTCGCTTTCGGGCGATCGATCGTCAGCACCGCGATCTGATTTGCTACCTCGACGTTGAATCCGGTCACGACGTGTCCTTCGGGTTGGTGATCTCGACAGTCATGATTGCGTCGACCGCGATCGCGCCCTGCCTGCCGACGAGTACTGGGTTCAGTTCGACTTCAACTATGTCGGTGCCAACGACAGCGTCCGCTAGGCGCACGACCAAGTCGACGAGTGCGTCGACATCGGCGGCGGGTCGGCCGCGGAAGCCACGCAACAATGCGACGCTACGCAATTGGTTGAGGGCCGCGCGCACCTCGTCGCGCGTGACGGGAGCGAGTAGGTGAGTGATGTCGTTCCACAACTCGGTGGTGATGCCGCCGTGTCCGATCGACACCAACCAGCCGATCGGTGGATCGCGACGAACGGTGACGAGAACTTCCGCGACGACGTCGGTGACGGTTGCCTCAACGAGGTAGCCGTCGTTGGTCATTGGCATCTCCGCAAGTGCACTCGTGAGGTCGGCGGCGTTTGGTAGTCCGACCCGAACTGCACCGGCTTCGCTCTTGTGCGCAAGCCCAAGTGCCTTCAGCGTTATCGGGTAACCAATCTGCGCAGCCGCGTCAATTACTCCGTCGGCAGCAACTACGCGGCCTTTCGGTACCGCAATGCCGACTTGCGCAAGCCGCTGTTTGGCGCTTGCTTCGTCCACGAGACGCGTATGTTCCGGTGCGGTAACGGGTGCGTGCTGTTGACCGTCGGCTGTTCGGCCGACACTGGCCGCAGCATCAAGCGCAGCAAGCGCCTCGGAGAGTCCGAGCAACGCAATCAAGCCGCGCGTAGCGAGGTGCGCGCGAAATGACTCGTCGATGCATTCGGCGAGCGTCGCGACCACGACGGCGCGGCCGCCGGTGCTATCGACGGCGTCGGCAAACGAATCGGCAGCGAGGTACCACGAGCTCGGATCATTGGTCGGCGTGTTCGGACCATCGAGCAACAGAATTGTGGCGTCTTGCGGTCCGTCCATGACGGCGGTAAATGTGCGTGCCATGGCGCTGCGATCGCCCCACATGAACGTCTGATAGTCGAACGGATTGGTGACCGAAACCAACTCGGTGACCGTGCCCTCGATCTTCGCTTGCTGAGCAGCGCTGAACGGTTCGAAACGTAGCGACGTGTTCTCGCCGCGGTCGGCGACGAGCGAAGCCTCACCACCGGAACAGCTGAGCGACACAATGTTGCGCCCACGCAAACGACCACCATTGTCGAGCAGCTTCAGCGTCTCAAGCATTTCCGAAGGAGTGCGCACGGCGGCTACCCCGTAGCGCGCAAACAAGGCGTCGTAGGCGGCGGCCCGGCCGGCCATCGAGCCCGTATGTGAATTCGCAATCAACGCACCGGCGGTGGAGCGGCCCGTTTGCAGAGCAACCAAGCCGATGCCGCGCGTGGCGGCGAGTTCCGCGACTTCGGCGAATCGTTGCGCATCGCGCACCGCCTCAAGAAACACCCCAATAGCGGTGATGCGGTCGTCGGTTAGCAGTTGGGCGATGGCATCCTCGGAGCCGAGGCTTGCCTGGTTGCCCACGGAGATCATCGTGCCCAGCCGCAACCCGCGGCGCTGGAACGTGAGGTTGACGGCGACGTTCCCGCTTTGCGACACGATCGCCACGCCGCGGTCGTGGCGGCTGACGCCGTGCTCGTCAGGCCACAGCGCGACACGATCGAACGCGTTGATGAAGCCGTAGCAGTTGGGACCGAAGAAGGGCATATTGCCTGCAGCCCGCAGTAGCTGCGATTGCAGCTCGTCGTCGTCGGTCTCGGCGAATCCGCTGCTGTAACACACTGCGCCGCCGACTCCCATGCGGCTGAACGCGCCGATGGCCGCAATGGTGGCATGGCGGTTGATCCCAAGGAAGACCGCATCGGGAACGCCGGGTAGATCCTCAATGGACGGGACACACGCGATGCCGGCCAGATCGGACCGCTTCGGATGCACCGGCCAGATGGGGCCTTCGAACCCCAACTTCAAGCACTGGCTCACCACTCGCTCGGCGGGGCCGCCGCCCACGACAGCGATCGATCGCGGTGCGAGCAGGCGATGAAGGTCGGGCACGGGTGTCAAGTCATCCACCTGTCACCCACCTAAGGGCCGCAACATTGCGCGCGAGATGATGTGGCGTTGGATCTCGCTGGTGCCATCCCAGATGCGATCGACGCGTGTATCGCGCCACATGCGCTCGAGTGGGAGCTCGTCCATCAGGCCCATCCCGCCGAGGATTTGAATCGCCTCGTCGGTCACGAACTGGCACATCTCTGTCGCGAACACCTTGGCCATCGCCATGTCTTCGTCGGTGCCGGTGCCGTTTGCGTCGCGCCACGCGGCGCGCAGCGTCAACAGTTCAGCGGCCTCCCAGCGTGTGCGCATGTCAGCGAGCTTGAACGAGACGCCCTGGAACTTGCCGATCTGCTGCCCGAACTGTTCGCGCGTTGCCGCCCATTCGGTTGCGATGCCGAGCGCACGCCGCGCACGACCGATACACACGGCAGCGACCTGCAGCCGCGTCGAGCCGAGCCACTCGTTGGCGGCATCGAACCCGCGGTGCTCTTCACCGAGAATCTTGCCGGCCGGCACGCGACAGTTATCGAAGTTGATGATGCAGTTGTGATAGCCCTTGTTCGAGACGCAGTTGTAGCCGTGCACCACTTCGCAGCCGGGTGTGTCGAAATCGACGAGGAAGCCTGTGATGCGTTTCTTCGGTCCGCGCGATGTCTCCTCCTCGCCGGTGGCCGCAAACAGGATCACGTAGTCGGCCAGGTCGGCGTGGCTGATGAAGTGCTTGACCCCATTGATCACGTACTGGTCGCCGTCGCGCACTGCGGTGCACTTCATGCCGCGCACATCGCTGCCGGCATCGGGTTCGCTCATCGCCAGGCAGTCGACACGCTCGCCCATCGTCGTCGGCCGCAGGTATTCCTCAATCTGGTCGCCCTTGCAAGCGCGCAAAATGTTCGAGGGGCGGGCGACGACATAGTGCAGTGCGTACGAGGTGACGCCGAACTCGCGGTCGACCAACGTTGTGCCGAAGCTGTCCAGCCCGCCGCCCCCGAGTTCGGCAGGCATGTTGGCCGCATAGAGACCAGCGGCGAGCGAGCGTGTGCGAATCTGCTCGATCAGGTCGGGCGGTATCGCTCCCAACTTCTCGACCGTGGCCTCGTGCGGAATCAGTTCCTTCTCGGTGAATGCCTTGACGGTGTCGACAATCATTTCGTGCTCGGGTGACAACTCGAAATCCATCACGACTTCCGTTCTGGCAAGCGCATGACGCTGCCCACTTGTGGAGGAACTGGTAGGTGTGCGTGCGCGTCGCGTATGGCAGCCAGCGCGGCGGCGACGCCGGGAAGTATCGGACTGGATCGTCCCGCACGCATGTCGACGTGCACCAACATCTGCTCGGCGGTGCACAACAGGGCCTGGGTGTCGCCGTGGTACATCGAGTGGATGAAGTGCAGTCGTTTGGCGTCGACGCCTAGTACCTGTGTGGTGAACACGATCGGCTCGTGCACTGCGACCTCGAGCATGTAGTGAATGTGCGTCTCGACCGTATAGAAGCTGTGGCCGGCGGCTCGGTACGACTCGTTGTCGCCGATGTAGCGAAACAACGCGTCACTGGCCCACCCTGCGGCCGTCAGATACGCAGCTTCGGTCATGTGCTCGTTGTAATCCACCCAGTCGGGCTCGACCGGTGTGCGGTAGAGCGCAAGTGGAGCGGCCACCGTGTCGCCCGGTTGCCACGGTGCGGTCGTGCCAGACGAATAGCGCAGTGCCTCGCGGCGGGCGAACGCTTCGCCGGCACCGCTATCGCGTGTGGCACTGGTGGCGCGCAGGGCGCGCATCAGTGCGATGATCGCGTCGGCATCGCCATCGGCAAGGCGAACGAGGTCGCCGCCGAGTTGTGCGCGCTCAGTTGCTGTCGCGTTCGGCCCGACCGGAGTCATGCCGAGCGAGCGATAGAAGTCCCCCAGCCCGGCGGGAGCCTCGGCCGATAGTTCGACCAGCGGAACGAGATGAATCGGCGAGCAGCCACAGGCCGTTGCCTCGGTCGCGACCAAGCCGTGGGCGCTCGGTGGGTTGCCGGTGACCACCTGCACCACGTCGGCGCTGGCGATGTCGTCACCAGTCGCGACGCGCAGACGGGAGAGTGCGGCACCGGAGAAGAGGCCGAGTCGTTGCGCCGCAGGCCACAGTGCGGCGACAGCATCGGGCACCGAAGCGTCGTCGACGACCACCGTCAGCCCGGAGGCGAGGAAGCGCGTCGCCCACTCCGCAGCACGGTCACCTCTTCCGATCACCGCGACATGGCCCATCAACGCAATCTACCTGCAGACGTTTTGTCGGGGGGTTTGCTGCACGCGGGTGGGCTCGGGGGGTTTAGTGCCCGCAGGCGTGCACGAAACCCCCCGAGGCGGCGCGGCGGCATGAAACCCCCGCACCTAGTTGTGGTTAGGGGCGGGGTTGACCTACGTAGCGACTGGCGTTTGCTGGCTTTGGGAGGGACTTGTGTTGGACGGCGAGTTCGTCGAGTTTGGCGACGATTGCGTCGCTCGCCGGCGATGCCTTGCCCGCGGCGGTGTCGACGTGCAACAGCATCTGCTCGGAGGTTGCAACAACGCTGTCGTCGTCGGCGCGATGGATGACGCAGAAGTGGTGCAGCCGTTTCGAGTCGTGATGCAGCAACTGCACCGTGGCATACAGCCTGTCGCCGAGCTTGGCTTGCGCGCCGAAGTTGATGTGGCTCTCGACTGTGTAATAGCTGTGGCCGCCGGCGAGATAGGCCTCGTCAACTCCGATCAGCCGCATCAACCGATCGCCAGCCTCACTTGCGACTTGGAAGAAGCGACTGTCGTTCATGTGGCCGTTGTAATCGACCCACTCCGACGGCACCGTCAGTTCGGTCACGCGCAGGGGACCGTCGCTCTTGGTGAGTGGAATGTCGTGGCCGAGACGGTCGAACAACTGTCGCTCGTAACGCGCCAAAACTTCGCCGGCGCCGTAACCGACCCCGCGCAGGCCCTGCATCACCGCAATCAGACAATCGTCGCGCAGCACTTCTAGTTCGCGGATTGTTGCCGTGCCCGCCTGGGTGTCGCTCTGCGAGACGATCGTCTCCAACAACTCGTCGGTGAGCTCGGGCGTATCCATCAGCTTCGACCACGGCCACTTCAGCGACGGCCCGAACTGCGCCATGAAGTGACGCATGCCTGCCTCGCCACCGGCAATGCGGTAGACGAGGAAAGTTCCCATGAAACTCCAGCGCAGGCCGGCGCCGAAACGAATGGCGTCGTCTATCTCGGTTGCAGTGGCGACGCCGTCGTTGACCAGCCACAGTGCCTCGCGCCACAGTGCCTCCATCAGACGATCGGCAACGAAGCCGTCGATTTCTTTGTGCAGATGCAACGGCTGCATTCCGATCGCGGTGTAGACCTCCGCCGCGCGATCCTTGGCAGCTTGCGACGTTTGCTCACCACCGACGATTTCGACGAGCGGCAACAAGTAGACGGGGTTAAAGGGGTGACCGACCAGTAACCGTTCTGGATGCGTCATGCCCTGCTGCATCAAGGTTGGTAACAGGCCCGAGGTACTCGACCCGAACACCACCTTCGGCCCGGCCATCGCGCTCGCGCGGCGCAACAGTTCTTGCTTCATCTCCAGCCGTTCCGGAGCGCTCTCCTGCACGAAGTCGACGCCCGTGGCGGCTTCCTCGGGTGTCGCGACGAAGGTCAGCGTGCCTTCCTTCGGAAACTGAGCACTCACAAGTTTGTGCGTCGCACGCCGTGCGTTGGCGATGACTTCACCGACCTTGCGTGGTGCCTCCGGGTCGGGGTCGTACAACTGCACGTCGACGCCATTCAGCAGAAAGCGTGCGGCCCACGCCCCTCCGATGACGCCGCCACCGAGCAATCCGACACGAGCGAGACCTGGAATCAGGCTCATCAGCGCTTTACGAGCTTGAGCTTGTCGCGAACAGCTTGTGCGCTCATCACGCGCACGTTCATGTTGTCGAGGATGTTCTTCGCCTTCTCCACGAGCATTGCGTTGGTCGCAAGTTGCTTCGGCCCGGCGTAGAGGTTGTCTTCCAGCCCGACGCGCACGTTGCCGCCGGCCAGCGCGGCCATCGCCACGAAGGGCAACTGCATGCGCGAGATCGAGAAGCCGGAGAACACGCAATCGTTGGGCAGGTTGTTGACCATGGCCATGAACGTGTTGGGGTCGTCGGGTGCGCCGTAGGCGATGCCCATGCACAACTGGATCATCACCGGATCGTCCAGCAGACCATCGCGAATCAATTCCTTCACCTGCACGAGGTGGCCGGTATCGAACACTTCCAGCTCTGGTCGCACCCCGAGCTCTTGCACCTGCTTGGCCATAGTGCGCAGCACCGAGGGCGTGTTGACCATGATGTAGTCGCCACCCGATGCGAAGTTCATGGTGCCGCAGTCGAGTGTGCAGATCTCGGGCAGGATCGCGCGCACATGATCGAGGCGCTCGGTGGCCCCTGCAAGATCGGTGCCGGTGGGGTTTGGCGGCAGCAAGTTCTCGTCGCCGCCCAGCACCAGATCGCCACCCATTCCGGCGGTGAGATTGACGACAACATCGACATCGGCGGCGCGCACGCGCTCGACAACTTCGGCGTAGTACTCGGTTTTGCGACTGCCCTGGCCGGTCTCGGGATCTCGCACGTGAATGTGAACGATCGCTGCGCCGGCCTTCGCCGCTTCGATTGCCGACTCGGCGATCTGTTGTGGATAGACGGGTACATGCGGGCTCTTCTTGGTGGTGTCGCCGCTACCTGTCACCGCGCACGTAATGAACACGTCCCAGTTCACTGTGTACCTGTCTTTCTCTGCTGACTTTTTGGGGCTGGCTTTCCTGAACAGCCGATTGAACCCGCAGCGTACAATGCGCCGGTCGAGGGGGAACAGCGATGGCTGAGTCACTAAGTGGACTGCGTGCACTGGTTACCGGCGGTGGTGCCGGTATCGGCCGGGCGATCGCCAACTGCCTGCAGCGCGAGGGAGCGAGCGTGATGGTTGTCGATGTCGATGCCGCGACCAACCCCGACGTCGTGGCCGATGTCTCGACAACGGCTGGAGTCGATGCGCTGTTCCGGTCGGTGCGGTCAGGACTCGGGGGACTCGATCTATTGGTCAACAACGTCGGCGTTTCTGGCCCGACTGCTGCGGTGGAGAACATGGACCCCGACGAGTTCGATCGCTGCGTGCAGATCTGCCTCGGCAGTGCCTTCCGTTGCACACGCGCCGCGGTGCCGCTGCTACGCGCGTCGACGTGTGACCAGCGGTCGATCATCAACATCTCATCGACCGCCGGTCTGTTCGGCTATCCGCTGCGCTCGCCGTATGTGGCGGCGAAATGGGGTGTGATCGGACTTACAAAGACGTGGGCGATGGAACTCGGCCCGGAGGGCATTCGGGTCAACGCGATCTGCCCCGGCTCGGTGAGTGGGCCGCGCATGGACGGTGTCATCGAGCGCGAGGCCACGGCGACCGGCGTACCGGCGGGCGAGATCCGCGCGGCCTACGAAGATCATGTCTCGATGCGTTCCTTCATCGATGCGACTGACATCGGTGAAGCGATTGTGTTTCTCGCTTCGCCGGCGGCGCGCTTCGTGAATGGTCAGGCGCTGGCCGTCGACGGTCACACCGAAACACTCAGCACCCGATGAGTGCGGCGTTGCCGCATACCCCGGTCCGACGCGAGCGCCCGCCCTCGGCTGCCGAGACCGGCGTTCGGGCAACGTCGGCGAACTGGATCGACGAGCCGTTTAACCGCTGGGGCTACAGCCACGTGCGCGAACTGACGCGCACCGCATCCGCAAGTCGAGGCGCGGGACCGGTTTGGGAGATGCCGAAGCGTCACATAGACCTCGATCAGGTTGTCGTGCAGCACGACGATGAGGGGTACACGTACACGGAGATGTTGCATGCGACGTACACCGATGCATGCGTTGTGATTCACAACGGTCATACCGTGTTCGAGTACTACGACGTAGGGATCTCACCCGAGCAACCGCACCTGCTGATGTCGGTGTCGAAGTCACTCACCGCAACATTGGTCGGCGTGCTCGTTGACCAGGGGCTGATCGCGACCGATGCCGTGGTCGCGCGTTACCTCCCGTCGTTGGTCGGCACGTCGTGGGAGGGATGCACGGTGCAGCATCTGCTCGACATGCGCGGTGGTGTCGCCTTCACCGAGCACGACATGGACGATCCAGAATGCGACGGTGTCCTGCTTGAGCAGGTGTCGGGATACACGAGTGGTGGCACGACTGGGAGTCGGCCGAATCTTCCCGCCAACACAAAGGAGTGGATTTGCGCATTACCTAACCAGCAAGCGCATGGCGGGCCGTTCGTCTATCGCTCGATCCTCATTGACGTGCTCGGTTGGATCGCCGAGGAAGTCACCGGCGAACGCTTCGCTGACTTGTTCTCGCGCCTCATCTGGAGTCGCATTGGCGCCGAATACGCGGCCGACCTCATCGTCGACTCTGCTGGCTTTCCGGTCGTCGAAGGTGGGTTCTGTGCAACGGCGCGCGATCTCGCACGCTTCGGTCTGATGCATCTGCAGCGCGGCAACGCGAGCGGCGCGCAGGTGGTGACGGGGGAGTGGATCGATCGTGTCACGACTCGCGATCAGGAGTTGATCGACACGTTCGCAGCTGGCTACTCGGCTGACCCGGAGAATCAGGAGGCGTACTACCACGACTGCTGGTGGGTATGGAACGCCGGGCTCGGCCGCTACGGCGGTTATGGACTCGGCGGACAGAACCTGTTGATCGATCGCACCAGCAACACCGTGGTCGTGAAGTTATCGAGTTGGCCCAAACGCACGGACCCACTGCTGGCCGCGTTCGCCGACTCGGCGAACGAAGCGTTGTTCGACTGGTTTCGCGCGGGCTGACTACTTGCGCAACTCAACGGCGGTGCGTTGGACAGCCGCAACGATCTTGGTGTAGCCGGTGCAGCGACAGAGGTTGCCCGACAAGCCGATGCGGACCTCTTCCTCAGTTGGCGCGGCGTTGCGTGCGAGTAGCGCGTGCGCCGAGAGAATCATTCCCGGCGTGCAGAAACCGCATTGCACGCCGCCCTCATCGAGAATGTTGCGTTGCAACGGATGCATCTCGTCGCCGACCATGACGCCTTCGATGGTGGTGATCGCACGCCCCTGTGCCTGCACTGCGAGATAGCTGCACGAGTTCACCGGCTGTCCGTCGAGCAAGACCATGCATGCACCGCACTCGCAGTCGTCGCAGCCTTCCTTTGTGCCGGTCAGCCCGACCTCGCCACGAATGACGCTGAGCAGATTGCGACCCTGATCGACATTCACCGGATAGTTGACGCCGTTCACGTTCAGGTTGAATGACTCGCTCATGACGCAGCTCCGATTCCGATTGCACGATTGACAGGGATTGCGATGGTCTCGCCGGCCGCACGTCGGGCCGCGGCCTCGACGGCGCGACGTGCCATCACGCCAACCGTGTGTCGGCGATAGCTGTCGCTGGCGCGCACGTCGCTGATCGGCGTCGCTTGTTCCATCGACATTTGTGCAGCCGCCGCCGCCGCATCGGCCACCGAGCGTCCGACCTGACCAACGAGATCGCCAGTGAAGATCGTTGGCGACACGGCGGTGAGTCCGACGCGCAAGGCGGCGATCGTTCCGTCGTCCGCGAGGGTTACAAACGCGGCGGCACCAACCACGGCGATCTCCATCGCGCGCCGATACTCGAGGCGGATGTACGCACTGTTGCTGCGTGCGGCCGGCGCAGGGATGTGCACTGCGACACACAATTCGTCGGGCTGGGCGCTGGTCTTTCCGGGCCCGGTCCACAACTCTTCGATCGGCACGCGTCGTGAGCCGCGCACGGAACGTAACTCGACCTCGGCACGCATTACGGCCAGCGGCGCTCCGGTATCCATCGCGGGGCTGGAGTTCATGATGTTGCCACCGAGCGTGCCGACATGGCGTGTGGAAGGCGACCCGACCAGCGCGCTGCCGTCGGCGAGACCGGCATACGTTGTGCTCAGCAGCGGATGCATCTCGATGTCGTGATGTGTCACGAGTGCGCCGATGCTGACGCCTTCCTTGGTCGCGACGACCGACTTCAGTTCGTCGAGCCGGTCGATCGCGACTAAATCGGCGGGCAGTGCCGCCTTGCCGTGGCGGGCACTGACGACAAGGTCGCTGCCACCGGCGATTGGGCGAGCCCCCGCGGCCAGCGCAGCGAGTGCTTCATCAACGGAGTGCGCAATCGTGAAGCTCATGACGCTGCCTGCCCAGTGTTGATCGTTTCCCAGACTCGCTCTGCTGTCATCGGCAGTCGGCGCACGGGCGAACCGACGAGTTTGGCGATGGCGTTGCCGATCGCCGCTGCTGTCGCGACGTTCGGTGCCTCAGCCAGGCTCTTGGCGCCGCGGGGACCGGCGTTGGGCGTGTAGATCTCGACGAATTGCACATCGATTGGCGGCGCATCGGCGCAGGTCTGGAGTTTGTATTCAAGCAATCCTGCGTTGCGCTGGCGCGCCTGGTCGTCGTACTTGGTGCCCTCGGTCAGTGCTTGACCGATACCCATCATCACGCCGCCTTCCACTTGGCCCTGCGCGCCGATGTGATTGATGATCGTTCCCGAGTCGTGCGCGGTGCTGACGCGCATGACGCGCACGACGCCGGTGTCGCGATCAAGTTTCACGCGCACGGCGTGGCAACTGAACTGCGGTGCCCGCCATGCGGACATACCGATGTCGCCGACACACGTGTTTCCGATCGCGGTCGCGGCTGGTGGCGGCGGACCGGAGCCGTGGCCGATCAGCAACTCGCCATTGGCGGCGCTGGCCGCCAACTTGGCGATTGGGATGCCACGGTCGGGACTGCCGGCGACGAACGCTTGGCCCTCGGCCAACACGATGTCGGCAGCGGCGGCTTCCAACTTGTTAGCTGCCAGCTCGCGCAATTGGTCGGCGATCTGACCAGCGGCGGCGATCACTGCGCGCCCGTTGTTGAACAACGTTTGCGACCCGGTGGCGCCCATGTCGTACGGCGCGACGCTCGTGTCTTGATAAACGAGCTCGAAGTCTTCCGGCTGCATGCCCAACTCGTCGGCGGCCAACTGGCGCAACGTCATCACTGCGCCAGTGCCGCACTCTTGCGCGCCAGTAATGATCTGTCCGCTGCCATCACCGTCGATCTTGATGTACGCGCCGGACGGCGAAGCGAAGCTCGGCCACCACCCGATCGCGACACCGATTGCTTCGTCGTCGGCGAGTGGCTTGCCGTAACCGGCAGCCGCAGTTGCAGCGTCGATGCATTGCTGCACACCGATTTCGCCGTAGGTCTGACCGCTCGGCCCTTCGACGTTGCTGTCGACCGCGTTGAGCTTGCGAAACGCAACCGGATCCATTCCGATCTTGTTGGCAATCTCGTCGGTGTGTGACTCGAGCGCCCAACAGGTCTGAGGCGCGGTTGGCGCGCGCACAGAACCCGACGGTTGATGGTTGGTGTACGCGAGATGCGCTTCAGAGAGAACATTGGGAATCTTGTACGGCCCGAGTGCGTGCATGGCCGCGAGCTGACTAAAGAACCCGGCGTCGGCCGTGTAGGCGCCGTTATCGATCACTAGTCGTGCTTTGCGAGCGACGATGGTGCCGTCGGCCTTCACGCCGGTCTCGAAGTCGTACACGATTCCTTCGCGCCGCTTGTCGGGGGCGAGGAATTCCTCGCGGCGACTGAACACCAGCTTCACCGGCCGCTTTGCGACGCGGGCAAGCACCGCAACATGCGACTCGTAGTGAAAGCCGCACTTGCCGCCAAAGCCGCCGCCGAGATGCGGAACGATGATGCGCACGCGACTGCTTGGCATCTCCAACGTTTCGCACACGCCAGCGCGAGCGTCGAACGGAACCTGCGTGCTCGTCCAGATCGTGACCTTGTTGCCTTCCCACTGCGCGACGACGGCGCGTGGCTCGATCGGTGCCGCATGGCAGCCGTCGGATTCGTAGTGGCTGCGTACGACGACGTCGGCCTCGGCGAGCGCCTTGTCGACGTCGCCCTTCGCGATCGAGGAGTAGGACGCGTCGTTGCGGTTGCGCACCATGACGCTAGGAGCGCCGTAGTTTGCCCAATCTTCGTGCACGAGCGGTGAGTCGGGGGACAGCGCCGATTCGACATCGTTCACGACCGGCAACGGTGAGTACTCGACAACGATCGCGTCGACGGCTCGTTGCGCGGTCTCGCCGTCGACTGCGGCAACGGCGGCAACGATCTCGCCCTCGAAGCGCACGATGTCGCGCGCAAACAGCGTGCGATCCTGCACCATCGGGCCGAAACGCACATCGGGAACGTCGGCGTCGGTGATGACAGCGAACACGCCCGGCATGGCGCGAGCCGCCGTCACATCGAGCTTGGTGATGCGCGCGTGACTGACCTCGGCGTAGCGGAACTTGGCGATCAACGTTCCGGTCAGCGAGAGGTCGGCGGTGTAGCGGCCGCTGCCAGTGACCTTGTCGGGGCCATCGGCACGAACGAAGCGCTTTGGCGCGTCAGTCGTCGCATTCTTGGTGTCAGTTGTCTTGGTGCCAGATGTCTTGGTGGCGGTTGTCATTGCAGTCTGATCTCCTGCCGATTGGTTCGCTCTTGGCTCTCAATATTGCAGGTTCCCGCGGGGAACGAAGAAGGGGCCACCCTGACACGGTCTCCAAACCCCGACCTTCGGGTTCATGTGGACACATCCCGTGCTAATGTGTCCACATGAATGTCGGCGTCCGTGAACTCAAACAGCATCTGTCCGAGTACCTCGATCGCGCGGCGGCAGGCGAAGTGGTGCAAGTGACCGAGCGTGGCGTGCCGAAGGTACAGATCGTCCCCGTGCCAGGTGTCGGCGCCATGGTTCGTGGAGTGGATGAGGGCTGGCTGCGTGCGCCGCTTCAGACCGACGGGTTGTTGCCTGTGCGTCGCGTGCAAGGCAGAAAACGCATTGCAGAGGTCGTCGACGAAGACCGCGGTGCCTGATGACTACTTACGTCGATTCCAGCGCGCTGTTGAAGCGCTACGTCGACGAGCCCGACTCTGCCGCCACCGACCAACTGCTGCGGGCGGACCCAGTGTTAGTGACATCGTGGATCACGGTTGTGGAGGTTCGGCGGAACCTAGCTCGTCTGATCGAGCCAGCGGATCTGGTCTCCGTTCGTAGCCAGTGTTTGCGCGATCTCGATCAATTCGCGCTGGTCGCGGTCGACGAAGTCGTCTGCCAAGCTGCAGCCGATATCGGTGAACAACTGGGAGTCCGCACACTTGATGCGGTTCACCTGGCGTGTGCGCAGCGTTTGCTGATTCCGGGTCTGAGTTTCATCACGTTCGATCTTCGTCAAGCGCAGGCGGCGCGTGCACTTGGGTTCACCGTGCTCGGGGCGTAACTCGACTGTGCGTACCATTCCGGGATGCAGACCGTGCAGTTCACCCAGATGCGATACGGCACCAAGCAGGACTACGACCTGCTTCACGAGCTCGAGAAGGACTACGTCGCCAGGCTGCCCGACCGAATTCTTGCTGGGCTGCGCGCACTCGACGAAGGGCTGAGCGGCTATCAGGTCACTCGCCTGGAACACTCGCTGCAGTCCGCGACCCGCGCCGAGCGCGACGGCGCCGACATCGATTGGGTCGTGGCCGCGCTGATCCACGACATCGGCGATGGACTCGCGCCGGCGAACCACGCGCAGGTCGCGGGCGCGATCATCCAGCCGTATGTGCGTGCTGAGGTCGCGTGGGTCGTCAAGATGCACGGCGTCTTCCAGCTGCACTACTTCGGCAAGCACACCGGCGACGACCCCGACGCCCGTGAGGCCCATCGCGACCATCAGTGGTTCGACAGCTGCGAGCGTTTCTGCGAGCGTTGGGACGAAGTATCGTTCGACCCAGGTTATGAATGGTTGCCGCTGGAGCACTTCGAGCCGGCGTTACGCGAAGTCTTTACTCGCAAAGCATTCGACCCCGCGATCACCGGCGAGTAGCGCAAATCAGCCGCTATCGTGCAGGCGCCGTCGCCGGGAAACCGGCGGATGCACGGCGACGTGGCCGAGTGGCTGAGGCAAGGGCCTGCAAAGCCCTCCACATGGGTTCGATTCCCATCGTCGCCTCCAATTGTCGAACCTGCCGTCTAGGTTGAGCCGATGAAGTTCGGAATCGTCTTTGCCAACACCGGTCCGTTCACTCAGCCTGAGCTCGCGTTGGAGTTTGCTTGTGCTGCGGAAGCCGCTGGCTTCGAGTCGCTGTGGACCGTCGAGCACGTCGTCGTTCCAAAGGACTACAAGTCGGAGTATCCGTACGATCCGTCGGGCAAGATGCCCGGAGGCGAGGAAAGCTCGATCCCGGACCCGCTGATCTGGCTGTCCTACCTTGCGGCCGCGACAAGTCGCATTAAGTTGGCGACCGGCGTGATGATCCTGCCGCAGCGCAACCCCATCGTGTTCGCAAAAGAGGTCGCGACGCTCGACCAAATGTCAGCCGGACGGGTGCAACTCGGCGTCGGCGTTGGTTGGTTGAAGGAAGAGTTCGATGCAATCGGTGTGCCATTCAACGAGCGCGGGCGACGCACCGACGAGTACGTGGCCGCGATGCGGGCGCTGTGGACGCAAGACGCCGCCACGTTCCACGGCGAGTTCGTGAACTTCGACGAGTGCATCCTGCGACCACGACCGACTCAGGCATCGGTGCCGATTCATGTCGGTGGCCACAGTGATGTTGCGGCGAAGCGGGCCGGTCGCCTTGGTGACGGCTTCTTTCCTGCGGCACCGACGCATGAGGAACTCGACCACCTGTTCAAGCTGGCGCGCCAGACTGCAAGCGAGAGTGGTCGCGACCCTGATGCCCTGGAGATGACGACAGGTGGCAGGGGCGCCATCGGATCTAACGCCCTCGCCGAAGTGCAAGCGTTGGCCGACATGGGTGTGCATCGGGTGGTGGTGCCCAGCTTCTTGTTCTACCGCGACACCGTGAACTCGCTCGCCGCGTACGGCGAAGCGGTTATCTCGCAAGCGAGCTAGCTACGTGTCATCTATCCCATTCGCCGATCGTGCACTGCCACAGTGGTTTGAGGACGCGAAGTTCGGCATCTTCATCCATTGGGGGCCGTACGCGGTGCCGTGCTACGCGCCGGTAGATCGCGACATGGGCGACCTGATGAAGGCGGGTGACTGGGAGGAGATCTTCCGCTGGAGCCCGTACACAGAGTGGTACCTCAACTCGTGGTCGCTGGAGGGCAGTCCGGTCGCGCAGCACCACGCATCCACGTACGGAGAAGCCGTCAGCTACCGCGACTTCGTCGACGAGTTCCTTACCCGCTCGGTGGGGGCGTCGATTGGCGACTGGGCGCCGCTGTTTGCGCAGGCAGGCGCTCGCTATGTCGTGCCAGTGACGAAGCACCACGACGGCTTCCTGATGTGGCACAGCGATGTGCCTAACCCGTTCAACGATCGGTGGATGGCAGCGCGCGACCACATCGGCGAACTGGCGGCCGCAGTGCGCGATGCGGGAATGCGATTCGGGCTCTATTACTCCGGCGGGATCGATTGGACCTTCAACCCGCCGCCAGTGCCCGACCTGATGGGTCTGTTCCGGGCGGTGCCCGACTCGGCCGAGTACCACTCCTATCTGCTGGCGCATGTGCGTGAACTGGTGGCTCGCTTCAGCCCCAGCGTGCTGTGGAACGACATCGGCTGGCCAGCGTCGCTCGACCCCAACGAGGTCGTCGGTGAGTACTACTCGGCTGTCCCAGACGGGGTGGTAAATGATCGCTTCAACATGATCGCCGTTGCTCGGGGTCAGTTGCACGCCGACTTCAGCACCCCCGAGTACAACACGACATCTGGAGCCACAAAGTGGGAGGTGTGTCGCGGCATCGGGCGCAGCTTTGGTTACAACCGGATGGAGAACGACTCAACGATGTCCACGGTCGACGACTTGGTGTGGATGCTCGTCGACATCGTCGCGCGCGGCGGCAACCTGCTGCTCAACGTTGGCCCTTCCGCCGACGGCCAGATCCCCATCGCGCAAGCACTCCGCTTGACGGCGCTCGGATGGTGGTTGCGGGTCAACGGCGCGGCTATTTACGGCACCCGCCATGGTGGCGTTGGTTCCACCGCCGACGGCCGACCGGTGGCGTTCACCCAACGCGAAGGGGTGCGCTTCGCCATCGTCCAAGGGGCTCCCCACGATGAAGTGAGCTTCCCATGCGACCGGCCCGGCGAGGGCGCCGAAGTGCGCATGCTCGGCAACTCGCGCGCGCTTCCACACTCGTGGAGCGGAGGCAACTTGCGCGTTGTCCTACCCGATCACCTGCCCGCAGCACCGGCGACTGCCTTCTCGATAGGCGGTTGAACGCCAGGCGATTAGGTCGTTCAGGTAGCGGCGTCGACGACGGTGGTCAAGCGCAGGCCAGGGAAGTGGCCCAGGCGCTCGAGGGCGGCGACCGTGCTGCGCATCGCATCGGCCGGCACCGGGTGGCTGATCAGGTAGCCCTGCGCCTTTGTGCAACCGAGGTCGCTGAGCACCTGCAGTTGATGCACGCTCTCCACTCCTTCGGCGACGATGTCGAGGCCCAACGAACGGCCCATGGCGACAATCGTGCGCACCAGGCTGCGATCGTTGGGGTTGTCGGCAACGCCCTGCACGAACGCGCGGTCGATCTTGATTCGCTGGAGCGGAAACTTCTGTAGCAGCGACAGCGACGAGTAGCCGGTGCCGAAGTCGTCAAGCGCAACGCGCACGCCTAGCGAACGCAACCGGCGCAATGTCGCGAGTGCAAGTTCCGGCTCGGTGATCATCACATTTTCGGTGACTTCTAGCCACAGCAGTTGCGGGGGAACGTTCGAACGAGTCAGCGCTTCGCTCACGATCGAGGGGAAGTTACTGTCGGCGAGTTGCCGCGGCGAGACGTTGACCGACATCGTCGCCGACGGGCTGCACACGGCATCGTCGATCCAATGCCGTAGCTGAGTGAGCGCCTCCAACAACGCCCACGAACCGATCGGGACAATCGTGCCGGTGTCTTCGGCGATGGGGATGAACTCGGCGGGGGAGACCATCGTGCCGTCGGCCTGCTGCCAGCGCATGAGCGCTTCGAAGCCGACGACATCGCCCGACTGCAAATCGAGAATCGGCTGGTGGAAAAGGCGCAACTCGCGACGATCGAGCGCGCGATACAGCGCCGTTTCGACAGCAAGTCGATGCGCAACGCGCTCGTGCATGCTCTCGTCGTACACGGCGACGCAGTTGCGGCCGGCGTCTTTCGCGCGGTACATCGCGGTGTCGGCGTGACGCACTAAGTCTTCGGGCGACGTACTCGATGTTGCACTGATCGCAGCAACACCGATGCTGGCAGTGACGAAGACGTCGCCTTGGCTTAAGGCGAGGGGTTCGCGGAACACCGCAAGCAATCGCTCGGCGACGGCCATCGCGCCGCCGGTGGACTTGGCGGTGGGGTCGAGCACGACGTATTCGTCGCCGGAGAAGCGGGCGACGGTCGCGCCCTCGGGTACAGCATTGATCAGTCGGCGAGCGACAGTGACCAGCACCTCGTCGCCAGCGGCGTGGCCTAGCGAGTCGTTGATGTTCTTGAACCGGTCAAGGTCGACGAAGAACAGCGTCGGATGTTCGTCGGGGTGCCACGAGTTGCGCAGCAAGTCGTTGATGTTCTGCAGCAGCACGGTGCGGTTGGGTAACCCGGTCAGCGGGTCGGTCTGCACGCCGTGCAACAGATCGGCCTGCGCACGTGCGTTGGCGCGTACCGCCACGACCACGCGCATTGTGATCGCAAGGACGGTGATGCTGGCCGACACGGAACGCACGATGCTGTCGGTCGTGTCGGCGGGCGACATGGCAGCGAGCACGATTGCCGGACCGGTCAGCGATGCGAACGTGACAGCCAAGCGAGCAAGCGAGATGGGAGCCGAGGTGGAAGCGGGGCCAAGCTGTGGTCGACCGAGTTGGACAATCGATGGGTGCAGGAAGGTTGCGCCAGCGCAGAAGTACGCGAGGACATAAAGCGGAAGTGCGAATCGCTCGGCGCTGGCAGCAACGCGACCGGCATCGATCAGCGAATAGATGATGTCGCCAGCCATGTTCATCGCCAGCCCGGTTGCCGCGAACCAAAGCGCGGCTGGTCGTTGCCGGCGACTGAGCACAATCACCGCCACGAGGAACAAGACGACCGACGACGCAGGCTGGTAAAGCCCGTAGAGCACGACGCCGACACCTTCGCCAGCGAGTTCGCGGATCGGTCGCACGAATATCGCCCACGACACGATCCACGCGCCGAGCGCGATGATCAACGCATCGGCCCACAATCCTTGGCCGTAGCCAGCGGTGTTGGTGCGCAAGAACGCTGCCAGGCAGCCGACCAAACATCCGACCGCAGCGAGCGCACAGATAACGGCGAGCGGTGATTCGTACGTGGGGCGATCGCCAGCCACGAAGCGTTCGAGCACGTACAGACCACCGACGCTTGCGATCAGTGCGACTGGGTACCACGACAGACGATTCAGCCAACGGGCGAAAAGCACAACGGGAATTACCTGTAGCGCACCGGCGATGTACAGCGAATTGCGTACCGACTCGGTGGGCATGCTGAAGCACAGCGTGGCCATGACCACGCCAACGCCGACATACATCCATCTCAGAAGTACAGGCTCCCGCTTCACAAGCCTCCTCGTATCGCCGACAATATCCATCGCCCGCCGCGCCGCCGCGGCATCCGTAACGACCTAACAATGATACTGCGGTCACCCCCCATTAACGCAAGGGGCAGTTATGTTCGCGCTCTACGTGAGGTACTCCATACGACTTCTTAACCCTGCGGGTAGCTGGCGTGCGTACAAACCACCAACCCGGAACTAGTAACTGTTGGATACGGTATTGGCGAATGAGTCAACGCTTGGGCGGCTGCCGATGACCTCGCTAGCTAAGCCGTATTCCGTCATCGTCCCCGGCGCCCATCTCATGGCAGCGTTCGTCGGCCAGCGCGACGTACACCTGCGCCTGATCGAAGCTGCCTTCCCCGACGCGATCATCGTCGCTCGCGGCAACGAGATCCACGTGGATGGCCCCGAGGCACAAACCGTCGGCCGTCTGTGCGAAGAATTGGTCGTGCTGCTGCAACAGGGCCAGCACCTCGACGAGCACATTCTGCGCCGCAGCATCGACATGTTGCGCAACAACGAGAGCCCAAGCCGGGTCCTCACCGACGACATCTTGCGCGGTTCGAAGGGCAAGCCGATCCGACCCAAGACCGCTGGCCAGAAGCGCTACGTCGACGCCATTCGCAGCAACGTGATTACGTTCGGCCTTGGCCCCGCTGGTACCGGCAAGAGTTGGCTCGCTGTAGCAATGGCCGTGCACGCGCTGCAGACGAAACAGGTGCAGCGCATCATCCTCACGCGCCCCGCAGTGGAAGCTGGTGAGCGCCTTGGCTTTCTTCCGGGCGACCTGATGGCCAAAATCGACCCGTACCTGCGTCCGCTCTACGACGCGCTGTACGACATGGTCGAACCGGAAGGTGCACAGAAGTTGCTCGAGCGTCAGGCAGTCGAAGTCGCACCGCTGGCGTTCATGCGCGGCCGCACGCTCAACGACAGCTTCATCATTCTCGACGAGGCGCAAAACTCGACGCCGGAACAAATGAAGATGTTCCTGACGCGCATCGGCTTCGGCTCAAAGGTCGTCGTCACCGGCGACACCAGCCAGGTCGATGTTCCCGATGGTCGCAGTGGTCTGATCGGGCTCGAGAACACACTCACGGGTATCGACGGCCTCGCGTTCGTGCACCTCGGTGTGGGTGATGTTGTGCGCCACCGCATTGTTGCGGACATCGTCGCTGCTTACGACCGCGCAGGCGCGGCGAAGGCCCAGTCAGCCAAGGCAAGACAAAGTGGTTGACCCGTCGCGACCGCGGCTCGACGCACCGCGACGAGTCGGGGGTGAGGGCGAGCCAGAGGTATTCTGCGCCGATGAGCAAGCCGATGTCGCCATCGATCTCGAACGATGGCAGGCGCTGGCGACCGACGTTCTGCGCGCTGAAGGCGTCCGCGGTCTCGCAGAGTTGTCGTTGCTGTTCGTGACCGAACGCGAGATGGCCGAGTTGAACGAGGAACACATGGGCAGTGCTGGCCCTACCGATGTGTTGGCATTTCCCATCGATGCGATCGAAGCCGAGATTGTGTTGCACGGCATGCCGCCGAGTCGCGGCCCTGATCGAGCACCGCCCGACCCCGGCGACATGCCGCTGTTGCTCGGCGACGTCGTGCTCTGCCCGGCAGTCGCCCAGCGGCAAGCGCCCGAGCACGCAGGCACGATGGACGACGAGCTAGCCCTACTGGTCGTCCATGGCATCTTGCATGTCCTCGGCCACGATCATCACGAACCGTCGGCACGCGATGCCATGCGCCAACGCGAGGTCGAACTGTTGCAGCAACATCATTGGCACGGGCCCGCACCAGCCAACTTCCGTCAGGAGCACGTGTCGTGAGTCATCCTGTCGTTCACTATGCGGTGATAGCCGGGCAATTCACCAACATGGACCTGCTGATGGTCGGGAGCATCCTGGTGCTGCTGGTCATCTTGATCTTCGCGGCCGTTGCCGAGATGAGCCTCTCGCGAATGACAAAGCCGCGCGCCAGTTCGCTCGCCGACAAAGGGCTGAAGTCGGGCAAGGCGCTGAAGCGGTTAGTCGAACATCCCGAGCGTTGGGTTAACCCGTTGCTGCTGACCGTCAACATCTGCCAGACGGTGCAAACGACGTTGACCGCTCTGGTAGCCGGCAGATTGTTCGGAGCCGCGGGCGTGATCATCGGCGTGGTGCTGAACGTGTTGGTCTTCTTCGTGCTGGCTGAGGCCGTGCCGAAGACATACGCGGTGCTGTATCCGCAGCGCGCGGCGCTGCTGTCGGCACGCCCGACGGCACTTCTGGTCGGCTTCCCGTTGCTGCAATGGATTTCGCGCTGGTTGATCAAGCTGACCAACGTCATTGTGCGCGGCAAGGGACTTGAGGCTGGGCCATTTGTGTCCGAGCAAGAACTGCTCGGCATTGTCGAGACCGCGGCTGAAGACGGTGTCGTAGAACACGAAGAGCGCGAGCTGATCGAAAGCATCATCGAGTTCGGCGACACGGTGGCACGCGAGATCATGGTGCCGCGGCCCGACCTTGTCACCGTCGACCACACCGCGACTGTGACGGCTGCGCTCGACATTGCCATGGAACACGGCTACAGCCGACTGCCCGTGATCAACTCCGACGACGATGATGTGCTTGGCATCGCGTACATCAAGGACCTAATGCGCACCGAGCGCGATGGTGGCGGTGGGCGACCAGTCGTCGATCTCATTCGCGCGGTCGAGTTCGTTCCAGAGAACAAGCCGGTGAACAGGCTGATGCGCGAGATGCAAGCGCGCAAGTTCCACCTTGCTTTGGTGGCCGACGAGTACGGCGCGCTGGCCGGACTGGTCACGCTGGAGGACTGCCTCGAGGAATTGGTCGGCGAAATCGTCGACGAGCACGACGACGAAGAATCGGAGGTGCAGCGCTTCGCTGATGGCGACTACCTCGTCGACGGTGGTATGGCGATCGGCGACCTCAACGATCTTCTCGGCCTTTCGATCCCCGACGACGACTGGGACACTGTTGGCGGATTCCTGTTCGGCACCCTGGAACATGTCCCCGTTGTTGGCGAGTCGATCGTGCACGATGGGTGGCGCTTCAACGCCTCCGAGGTGGAGGGCCGCCGCGTTCGCCGCGTGAAGGTAACGCTTGAACCCGATTCGGGTCTGCCGAAGGCGACCGACGAAGACGACTAGTCGTCGTGATTGTGGACGTTGTCGTTGACGTGGTCGTTGACGTGGTCGTTGACGTTGCGCTCGTTCAGGGCGACCTGGTCGGCGGCGGCCAACTCGGCAGTCGATAGCCGCAACGCGACGACGCCGTAAGCCAAGAGCAACAGAGCTGCGGCGGCGAAGTACGGCGCACGTAGTCCGAACCTCTGTGCGATCAACCCGCCGATGACGGCGCCGATCGGCATCACGCCGGTGCTAATCCAGCGATACACGCTGTTGACCCGTCCGAAGAGGTGGTCGGGCACCAACTGCTGCCGCATCGTCACCGCCACGATGCTCCAGATCGTGATCGTCAGCGCTTGCACGGTGGTCATCACGATCACCCACCACGCCACGGGGAAGAGGCCGATGGCGAGACTGGTGAGCACCGGTGCAAGGCCAGCGATGAGCATTGCGAACCGACGGCCGACCTTGCCGACGACACGACCGCCGACGATGCCCGCGACGAGACTGCCGGCACCGATGACTGCCACCAGCGGGCCGAACCACCGCTCGGCGATGTGTAGCTCTTCGAAGGCGAACAACACGAACGTTGCTTGCGTCGCGGCCAACGCCATGTTGATGAGGGCGACACCAAGCGTGAGATTGCGCAGCACATGATGATGGGCGAGCCAGTTGAGCCCGGCGCGCATCTCAGTCAGCAGACTGGTCGGCTGACCCTCGGTCGTCGCAGGACGCAGGGCAGTGCGGAACGAGCCGCGCAAGCTGGCAGCGAGCATGGCAGCCACGACAAAGCTCGCCGCATCGATCCCGAATGGCAACCAGACCGCGAAGGCGAACAGAGTGCTACCGATCGGCATGCCAACGAACGTGCTGCCCGCGATTTCACTTGTCTGCAGCAGACCGTTGGCGCGTTCCAGTTGGTCTTCGCTGACCAACGACGGCAGGATCGCCTGCGAGCTGTTGTCGAAGAACACCTCGCCGAGGCCGAGGCCAAACGCCAACACCCACAGCATCCACAGGCGCACGTCGTCGAACGCCGCGATCACGGCCAAACCGCCCACCAGCGCACCGCGACACAGATCGGCGGTGATCAGCACACGTCGGCGATCAGCGCGATCGATCAGCGCACCGATCGGTACCGAGAACAGCAGCCACGGGATCGTGAAGAATGTGGCGACCAGCGCAATATCCGTTCGGCTGTTGGTGATGCGTGCTGCAAGTAGTGGCAGCGCGATAACGAAGACTCCATCGCCCGCGTTGGAGATACCCGCTGCCGCCCAGAGTCGCCAGAACTTGCTGGGCAGCTTGGTCATCGGCGGCACGCTACATCAGCAGATGGCGCTGCAATTTGCCCAGCGACGTGCGTGGCAATGCGTCGACGAAATGCAACTCCTTTGGAACACAAAAGGCTGGCAATGCTTCGAGTATGTGCGCGCGAAGGTCGGCGAGCGTCGGCGGTTCGGTGTTGGGCACGACCCACGCGACCACCCGTTGTCCCCACTCATTGTCGGCCACTCCGACGATCGCGACGTCGCGCACAGCTGCGTGCGACGCGATCGCGCTTTCGACGACCTCCGGCCACACGTTCTCGCCGCCAGTGATGATCAGGTCGTCGGCGCGCCCCTCCACGTGGAGGAGCCCATCGGCGAGCAGCTTGCCGAGGTCGCCAGTGTGCAGCCAGCCGTCGGCATCCACAGGGGTCGACCCGTCTCGGTAACAACGCAGCAGCATCGGACAGCGCAGCAAGATTTCGCCGCTCCGCGCAAACGCGACCTCAACGCCGTCGAGTGGCACGCCGTCGTACACGACGCCACTGCCCGTCTCTGTCAAGCCATAGGTCGTGTGCACGTTCGCGGGTCGTTCGGCCGGTGGTCGCGATCCGCCGAGCAGGATCACACGAAATTGGGTCGAATCAACTCGCTGGAGTGCTGTGGCGACCAACGCCACGGCTGTCGCACCAGCGCGCGCCGCGGCTTGTACCCGATCGGCGTCGAAGCCGTCATGCACTATCAACGGCACATCGAGTTGCAGCGCGCGGGTGATGACCGCTAGTCCGCCGATGTGCGCCAACGGCAGGCAAGCCAACCAGGTGTCGTCGCGCGTTATTGCTAGTCGAGCGCTTGTCGCCAGCGCTGATGCGCGTACTGCTTGGTGAGTAAGTACGACGCCCTTGGGTGTGCCGGTCGCACCGCTGGTTGCAACGACTAGCGCGTCGCCAGTATCCGCGCCGCGCCCAGGCAGCCGATGTGTACCGTCCGTGTCGACTAAGCGGTCGGGGGCTAGTGAGTCGAGCAGCCGCTGACGCGCGGGCGGCGGTAGCCGTCGATCGATGGGTAGTACGGCATTGCCGGCATCCCACTCGCGTCGCAGCGCATCGACGAACTGCTGCCCGCCTGGAAGATCAATCGCCACCAGGTGCGCCACGAGGGCGAGACTAGTTTGAAGATCCCGCCGGCGTCGCCGACGGCGGGCGAGAATGAGACGAT
>Ga0105047_10002004_pt1 | contig 36527 bp, 27 predicted proteins | sample MAT04_FD_78384 | JGI IMG/M metagenome (GOLD analysis project Ga0105047, IMG submission 78384) | Freshwater microbial communities from Lake Fryxell liftoff mats and glacier meltwater in Antarctica - MAT-04 (megahit assembly) | ecosystem: Environmental > Aquatic > Freshwater > Ice > Liftoff... | reverse complement strand
TTTGGAGAAGTAAATGGATGGTGCATCGCGTGATAACGACTATTGTCTTCGTCCCATTCCAATAAAGGGAAATCTACAACCCATAACGGTGCAAATTCATTCGGATTTCTTAAACCTAAGCGCGTCGCCAATTCCATTCTAAGTGCTGAAAGTTGCGTACGTGTTTTATCTGCTGGACCTGAAAGCACAACAATCATATCGCCTGTTTTGGCTCGGGTAACTTTTGCCCAATTTGCCAAATCTTCTTGGTCGTAGAATTTATCTACAGATGATTTGAAAGTTCCATCGTCATTGCATTTTACGTAAACCATCCCAGAGGCTCCAACTTGCGGACGTTTAACCCAGTCAATCAGTCCGTCAATTTCTTTACGAGTGTACTCGCCTGCGCCTGGAACTGCAATTGCGACCACAAGTTCAGCCGTGTTGAAAATTCCGAAATCTTTATGTTGAGCCACCGAATTTAATTCGCCAAATTCCATTCCGAAACGAATGTCTGGCTTGTCATTTCCGTAAGTTTTCATGGCGTAATCGTAGGTAATTCGCGGGAATTTATCTACTTCAATACCTTTTAGTTCTTTTAGTAAATGTCTTGTCAATCCTTCAAAAACGTTCAAAATATCTTCTTGCTCGACGAATGCCATTTCGCAATCGATTTGGGTGAACTCCGGTTGTCTGTCTGCACGTAAATCTTCATCACGGAAACATTTTACAATTTGAAAATATTTGTCCATCCCACCAACCATTAGCAATTGTTTGAAAGTTTGTGGTGATTGTGGCAAGGCATAAAATTGACCTTCATTCATTCGGCTTGGAACAACAAAATCTCTCGCGCCTTCTGGAGTTGATTTGATTAGATAAGGAGTTTCTACTTCGCAGAAATCTAAATTTGATAAATATTTCCGCACTTCCATTGCTACTTTATGACGGAACAACAATGCGTTTTTTACTGGATTTCTACGAATATCCAAGTAGCGGTATTTCATTCGAATGTCTTCGCCACCATCGGTTTCATCTTCAATTGTGAAGGGCGGTGTTAATGCTGTATTTAAAATATTCAATTCAGAAACCAAAATTTCAATAGCACCAGTAGTTATATTTGCGTTTTTCGATTCCCGCTCAATAACAACTCCTTTTACTTGAATTACAAATTCTCTTCCTAGTGATTTCGCTTTTTCAAACACGGCTTTTTCTGTACGTTGCTCGTCAAAAATTAATTGTGTAATTCCGTAACGATCTCGCAAATCAACCCAAATCATAAATCCTTTATCACGTGATTTTTGAACCCAACCAGCAAGAGTTACTTCTTTAGTTATGTGTGAGGCGTTTAACTCACCATTATTGTGACTTCTGTACATGTCTGTTATTTATTATATGACTTCGTTATTTATTATTTGACTTCGCTAAATCGAAAATACCCGAAGCCTACAGGGCTTCCTCCTCTCAATCTCAAATATTAAAATATTTTTTTGCAAAAGTAAAAAACAAATACCAATTTATTATGCAAAGTTTAGGTCAAGTTTAATCAAACCTGTATACAAGTACTTTATAAAAAAACTATATTTGGGTTTACAAAAATTAAAAATAAGATTTATGAAAAAACTGTATTTCATTTTAACAGCGTTTGTATTTTCAAGTGTAGGTTTTGCGCAAAGCGATATTGTAAAATTTCAAGCGGACATTGCCAAAAGAAATGGCGACGTACTTTACATCAAGGACAACGACAAAATTATACAAGAAATCAAACTTGACAAAGGGATGTTCAAAGCGTCATTTGCTGTAAAGGAAGGTATGTATCAACTATTTGACGGTGTTGAATATGCTCAATTATTCTTAAAAAACGGTTATGATTTAAAGCTAGCGATGGATGCTTCACAATTTGATGAATCGATTAAGTTTTCAGGAAAAGGTTCAAAAGAAAACAATTTTTTGGCTCAGGAAACATTAGCGGATGAAGGGGCTGGTTATGAGAAAATGTTGGCATTAGATGAAGAAGGATTTAAACAGGCTCTGGAAGAAAAGAAAAGTGCGAATCTAGCCAAGATGAACAAAGCAGCATTAGATTTAAATTTTGTTGCACTGTATAAAGCAGCTTATGAGAATAACTTTCTTGGACTTCAGCAGTACTACACACAGATTAGTGCTAATAAAAAAATGAACAATACTGTTTCTGCCTCATTTGATTATGAAAATCACAAAGGCGGAAAAACTAAGCTGGAAGATTTGCGTGGTAAATATGTTTATATTGATGTTTGGGCAACCTGGTGTGGGCCATGTCGTGCTGAGATTCCATCATTAAAAGTAGTTGAACAAAAATTTCATGGAAAGAATATTGAATTTGTAAGCATTTCTGTAGATGTTGAAAAAGATCATGAAAAATGGCAAAAGTTCGTTACTGAAAAAGAGCTTGGTGGCATTCAGTTGTTTGCTGATAAAGATTGGAGATCTGACTTTATTGCATCCTACAAAATAAATTCAATTCCAAGATTCTTATTAATAGATCCAACTGGAAAAATTGTAGATGCTGATGCCGCTCGTCCTTCTGACGCAAGATTAACAGCGCAATTAGAAAGTTTATTAAAATAAAAAGTAAACTACCGATTTATATAAAGCTCCGTATTTTCGGGGCTTTTTTCTTTTCCAATGTTAAGCTTTTCCTCAATGTTACCAAATTGTTAAGCGAAAGTTTTTTTAATGTAAAATAAGCCGTATATTTGTTACGTTAATATTAATTTTTAAAACCTACAACTATGAAAAAGATTATGATTTTAGGCGCTTTAGTTCTCTCAATGATGACTTTTGCACAAACAACTAAGCCAGTTTTAGAAAAAGAAGGTAACTTAGTAAAAGCTACTTACTATTATGATAACGGACAAATTGAGCAACAAGGTCATTACAAAGAAGGAAAGTTAGACGGGAGTTGGGTTGCTTATGACACTAAAGGAAATAAAAAATCTATTGGAGAATATACAAACGGACAAAAAACTGGAAAATGGTTTTTTTGGAGTGACAAATCGCTGAGCGAAGTGGATTACTCAAGCAGCAGAGTTGCAAATGTTAAGTCTTGGAAACAAGATGCTCTTGCTAAAAATTAAGAACGTTACTTGTTACTACTTAAAGAAAGGAATCTATTTTGGATTCCTTTTTTTTGTGATAATTTTCTGAAAATTGAATATACGGTTTCCTGTTTTTCCATAAAACGGTTTCCTGTTTGCTAAGAAATTGAAAACGTCTTACATAGCCCCGATAGCAGCATCTCGTTTTTTGGGACGAGATGTGGATAGCGGGTGTGAAGGTCTAGATAACGAAAGAGGTTGTGCTCCTAAAATAAAAAAAGGGAACTCCATATGGGTTCCCTTTTAATTGTTTGGTGACTAAAAATTATGCTTTTCCTAATTCTTCCAAATCGGTTGTTTTGTTTCTTCTGTCGCGAAGCCAGTATTTCGTTCTTTTTACTAAGAAGAACATTACTGGAACCATCACTAAGGTCAGAACCGTTGCATAGGTCAAACCGAAGATAATTGTCCACGCTAATGGTCCCCAAAAAATTACGTTGTCGCCACCCATATATAAGTGCGGATTTAAATCGGTAACCAACCCGAAGAAATCAAAGTTTAATCCGATTGCTAGTGGAATCAAACCTAAAACTGCAGTCAGTGCCGTTAGAAGTACAGGACGCAAACGCGATTTTCCGCTTTCAATGATAACTTCTTTAATTTCATCAAGTGTTAAATCGTCATGTGATTCAACTCCTTTGTCAGCTACTTTTTTATCCAGTAATAGTACGAAGAAGTCCATTAGTACAATTCCGTTTTTCACCACAATTCCCGCCAGTGAAATAATTCCCATCATCGTCATTAAGATAACGAAATCCATATTGGCAATAACGTATCCGTAGAAAACACCACTGAAACTTAGTATTACGGTAAACAAAATGACTACTGTTTTTGACACCGAGTTAAATTGCAAAACAATGATTATTGTGATACCGGCTAAGGCCAAAAACAGCGCGTAAAGTAAGAAACTTTGATTTTTACCTTGTTCTTCCTGAACTCCAGAGAACGAATACGTTACTTCGCTTGGCATTTTGTAACCTGTTAGTTCGGTTTGAATTTGTTTCGTAATCTCGTCACCATTATAGTTGGTCAATACATTTGAGTACACTGTTAGTATTCGTTTGTACTGTTTTCTTTTGATTTGGTTATAGGTTTTGGTTTTCTCTGTTTGTGAGACTGCTGAAATTGGAATCTGCACGATTTGTCCCGTATTTTGATTTCTGAAAGTTAACGATTGATTGAAAAGAATGTTTTCATTTTTACGTTGATCTTCTTGCATTCGAACCACGATATTGTAATCGTCATCACCTTCTTTGTAGGTCGAGATTTCCTGACCGTAAACAGAACGGCGCAAGTTGAACCCTAATTGGCCTGTGGAAACGCCAACACTTCCGGCATTTACTCTATCCACTTTGACTTCTAATTCAGGACTTTCTTTATTAACGTCTACGCTTAATTTTTCTATTCCAGGAATGTTTTTAGAATCAATATAGGCAATCATCTTATCTGCTTCCTTCAGCATCAAATCATAATCAGATCCGGTTAGTTGTATACTGATCGGATAACCAGCAGGCGGTCCATTGGCATCTTTTTCAACCGTAACATTGGCTCCAGCAATTCCTTTTACTTTTGTTCGAATTTCTTCTAAAACATCTGATGTATTATAGCCTTTTCTGAACTTATACTCCGAGAAATTCACAGTGACTTTTCCTTTATAAGGTGTTTCGGATGCGTTTCCAGCATCAACATTTGGGTTTCCGGCACCAATACCAACTTGTGACACGATACTTTCTGCTAAATAATTTTCCTTTGTTTTTTCGTCAACATATTTACCCAAAATGCCAATTACTTGTTTTTCAACAAATGTTGTGGCTTTGTTCGTTTTTTCAATATCGGTTCCTTGTGGATATTCAATGTAAACAATAGCCTGATTTGGAATATTATCTGGAAAGAACAACACTTTTCTAGGGAAAATTGCCAACAAAATGAAAGAGAAAAATAATAATCCTATGATACCAACTAACGCAAACCAAGCTTTTCTTCCAACTAGTATTTTAGATAAAAACCCTTGATATTTTTTCTCCATTTTCGGAAAAAAACTGTGTTGAAAGTCTTGCGTCCATTGGTACAATTTAACTTTATACAACCACATTAATCCCAGCGAAATTATGGCTAAATGTCCTATAGCTTTAGCGAATTTTAAGTCGTAAATATGGCCAAGCGCCACAAAGAGTACAGCGATAATGATAAAAATTATAGTGTATTTTTTAGCCGATTTCTTAGAAACATTTTTATCTTCAATATCCATTGAACCGCCAGTCATGGCAGCATTTACAACCATCGCAACAAACAGTGAAGCCGTTAAGGTGATGGTTAACGTAATTGGAAAATATTTCATGAATTTACCCATCGTTCCAGGCCAAAGTGCAAAAGGTAAAAACGCCATTAATGTAGTTGCGGTTGATGAAATTACTGGCCAAGCGATTTCGCCGATACCAACTTTTGACGCTTGAATTCTCGGCATTCCTTTTTTCATGTTGGCAAATACGTTATCAACCACAACAATACCGTCATCAACAAGCATTCCTAATCCCATAACTAATCCAAACAAAACCATAGTGTTTAGCGTTAAACCAAAAGCTGATAGAATGGTAAATGCCATCATCATTGATAACGGAATCGCCGCTCCAACAAATAAGGAATTTCGCAATCCCATGGTAAACATCAAAACAATCATTACTAGTACAATACCAAAAATAATATGATTTGACAATTCGTCTACTTGGTGCTCAACTCTAGAAGATTGGTCGTTGGTAAGTTTTAAAGTCAAATTTTTAGGCAGGTAATTCGCTTGCGCAGCTTCAATCTTTTTCTTCACTTCTTCAATAGCCGAAATCATATTTTGGCCTGAACGTTTTTTGACGTTAAGCATCACAACTTCTTGCCCTTTTTCACGCGCGTACGTTGTTTTTTCTTTTTCTTTGAATGCAACGACAGCAATATCCTTTAAGTAAACTGTTCCGCCATTGTGTTTAACAATAATGTCTTCAAGTTCGTTTGGATTTTGGATTTCTCCAATAATCCGGATATTATTTCGTGAACCTTGTGAGGTTAAGTTTCCGCCCGAAAGCGTCATGTTTTCATATTTAACCGCATTTTGGATATCGTCAAATGTAACTTGAGCTGCTGTCATTTTGAATATATCGACAGCAATTTCAACTTCTTTATCGTCAACACCTAGAATGTCAACTTTCTTAACTTCAGGAATTTCTTCAATATCGTCTTGCAGTTTTTTACCATACTCTTTTAACTGCTGCGTCGTATAATTACCTTGCATATTGATGTTCAGAATTGGCACTTCTTCTGAAATGTTCAATTCAAAAACACTGGGTTCTACTTTACTTCCATTGTCAAGGTTTGGCCAATCGGTATCTGCTTTAACGATATCAACTTTGTCTTTGATTTTGACTTTAGCTTCTTCAATTCCAATTTTATCGGCAAACTCAACAATAATCATTCCGTAATCCTGAAACGAACTTGCCGTTACCTTTTCAACACCGCTGATGTTTTTGATTTCCTTTTCTAATGGTTTTATGATTAATTTCTCTACATCTTCAGCTGAATTTCCAGGAAAAACGGATGAGATATATACTTTGTTTTCGATGATTTCGGGGAAATCTTCACGAGGCATCGTTATATAGGCAATTACTCCCGTTACAACGATTAAAAGGGTTAAGATGTAAACTGTGACGCGATTGTCAACAGCCCAACTTGATATACCGAATTCTTTATTTTGATGGCTCATTTTATTATGTTTCAGGTTTCAAGTTTCAGGGTTTAAGTCTTTCATTATAGATTAACTTGCAGGCCTAAACTTGAAACGAATTAATTTAGAAATTAAGTTTCATTCCTTCAGAAATTGTATCAACTCCTTCATTTACAATAACATCATTTGCTGACAAACCGCTTAAAATTTCAGTTACATTATCAGAGGATTTCCCAACGCTTACCACTACTTTTTTCGCAGTACCCGTTTTTCCGTTGCTTCCTTGTACAACATAAACATACATGCTGCCTTTTCCGTCTTCTTGAATTACATTAGTAGGAACAACTATAGCATCTTTACTAGTGTAATCCGTAATTTTAAGTTTAGCAACCTGATTTGGGCGCAATAAATTGTCCGGATTTGGGAGACTCACTTCAATACCAAAACTTCGGTTATTTGGATTTATGAAATTAGCAACTTGACGCACTTTTCCCTTGTAGGTTTTGCCCAAAGAAGTCAAGTAAACATCAACTAAATCGCCAATTTTTAATTTTCCGATATACGTTTCCGGAACAGTGGTCGAAACATACATGTTTGAAAGGTTTATGATTCGCATTAAACCTTGGGCGCTTGGTGCAACAACTTGCCCTTTTTCAACAAAAACTTCGTCAATGCTACCAGTAAATGGAGCACGAATAATTGTTTTTGATAATTGTGCTCTGATTTGGGCAACAGATTTTTGAGCAGAAATCATTTGGGTTTGCGACTGCAAATATTGAATTTCAGAACCAATTTTTTTGTCCCAAAGATTTTTTTGTCTTTCGAAGGTTGTCTTCGCCAAGTTGTATTGATTTTCCGCACTTGCCAATTGTGAACTCATTCCAGCATCGTCAACTCTTGCTAGAATTTGACCTTTAGAAACTCGGTCTCCGGCTTTAACTGTTAGCGAAGAAAGCGTACCGTTAAATTCCGGTTGTATCAATATATTTTCTTTGGTAGCAACATTTCCTTGAATGTCAAGAAAGTGACTGAAAACAGTGTCTTTTACTGTTAAAACTGACACTAAAGCTTCTTCTTTTTTAACATCAAGCGTTGCTAAACCAGCTTCAATTTGAGCAATTTCGGTTTGAAGAACAGTCTTTCTTTCGTTTAACGCTTTTATATTTTTGGATTTTACTAAATCGTCAATACTTTCGGTTTTTGCGCCATTCGAACAAGCAAAAAGAGCAAGTGATATTGCGGTTAAGAATATAATTTTTTTACTCATGATGTAATTATTTTTTATTTGGTATTCGTGAATCTTCGATTTCATTTGTGAACAGGTTAGTTTGTAGTTATTATTTTTTCCAATGCTGCTTTTCTATTGATAATATTTACCATCGATTGTAAGTAGCTTTGTTGCGCAGTGTACAATTGTCTTTGTGCTTCGCTGAAGTCAAAACTAGATGATAAACCTTCTGTAAATTTGATTTGCTGTTTTTTTTCAATACGTTCGGCAAGATTCAAATTGCTTTTTACGGTAGTATATTCTTCAATACTAAATTCATAGTCACTTTTTGCTTTTTCGTAGCCTAGTTTTAGCTGTTGTTCGGTTTCTGTAAGCTGTGTTTTCGCTTGATCTAAAGCAATTTTGGCCTGTTGTGTTTTGGCTTGTCTTCCGAAACTACTAAAAATGGGCACATTTAAACTCAAACCAACATTGGAAAAATTAAGCCATCTTTGTTCTTGCTGAAAAAATCTGAATTGATCGTTAAAAGCATTATATCCAAAGTTCAAATTAGCAGCCAACGAAGGCAATGCTTTACTTTTTTGTAATTTCAGTTCCAGTGAACGTTGTTCTGTGAAGTTGGTGGCAATTTGGTAATTAATATTGTTAGTTACTTTAAAATCACCTTGACTAAACACAAGATCTAAGTTGGATACAGAAAGACTATCCAGTTTATCTGTTAGCGTCAAAGAAGATTCAATTTCAATTCCTAAAGTAACTTTTAGCATATTGGTTGCAATATCAAGTAATCTTTTAGTATTGTTCAGATTACTGTTAATCGTAGATAAGGTAATTTGTAATTGCTCTACATTTTCTTCTTCAATCAGACCATTTTTGAAAGTCTCTTCAGTATCGTTTAAAGTTTTTGATAAGGTAGCTTTATTTTTTTCAAGTATAACTACACTTTCTGCTGCTAACAAAACATTTCCATAAGCATTAATAACCAGTTCCTTTACTTCGGCGTTGGTTTTCTTCTTTGCATTTTCGTAAAATTTCAAATATGTTTTTGAAGCTTGAAGCGCAACGATATAAGAACCATCAAAAAGTAACTGACTCAAAGTAGCTCGGGCCAGCATTGTATGTTTTGTTCCAAAAGCAACTTCGGCAAATTCACCTGGATTGCCACCAAAAAGCTCTGCTGGAATAATTGATTTCTGCAATTCGAAGTTATTTTGGTAATCCAAACCTGCATTGATTTGCGGTAAACCTGCTGCAGTTGTTTCCCATTTCTTCTGTTTTGCAGCAGCAATGTCACGATTGGCGTTGAGAACCGTATAGTTATGTTGCAAAGCATGATCTATTGCTTGCTGAAGACTTAAAGAATAAGATCCTTGTTTGTCCTGCGCTCGTAATAAGCCAACAAGCAATAGTAGTGTGATTAAAAATTTGTTTTTCATAGATAGTGATTATATATAGTTAAAGAGTATTCAAATGTTTTTCAAGTTCTTGAATGCCTTTTGGCGTTCCAATAGCACGTGTATGATAATCCAAAGCTTTCTTCTCTAGTTCATACGCGTCTTTTTCCAACATTGTATTTTCATTAATGGAAAAGATTAAAGTATAATAAAATTGTACTGCAGTTTCAACATCAGTTTCCTTACGATATAAGCCTTCAGAGATTCCTTTATTGATATTATGTCGAAAGAAGTGGCTGCAATCTTCAATTTCATTCGCCATCATTTTTTCGTAAATTTCAGGGTAATGTTTTTTGAGTTGATACGCTGGCGATTGGTCAAATGAATTGAACATTTCTTTAAACATTTCACGCATTTGGAAATTTTCGGCAATCGCATTGTGATTTTGCGCAATCACTTCTTCCATTAATCGATGGATGTTTTGGTGTACGATTTCGGTTCCTTCTTCAATCAGTCGTTCTTTATTGCTGAAATATTTATAAATAGTTTTTTTTGAAATGCACATTTCGCACGCAATATCATCCATAGTAACACTCTTGAAACCCAGTTTCAAAAACATGTCTGTTGCTTTTTTGATGATTTTTTCTTTCATAATAATGTTAAAATTCAGCTGCAAACTTACAACGGAAACTTTTAACACTAAAATAGTTTCCCACGTATTAACGTAAATTTAACATTACTCAAAAATCACACTTTTGTAAAGAGAAAAGAATAGTTTAATTTAGCCGAAAATAATTTTCATGCGCTCTATTTCAAAGTATCAGGATATAGTTTTCTCTCATTTTAATGAGTTAATTTTAAAGAAAGAACCCAATAATCTTTACGAACCAATCAAGTATATATTAGGTCTTGGCGGAAAAAGACTGCGCCCAGTTTTAACTTTAATCGCCTGCGAAGTTTTTGATGTAGATTGTCAAAAAGCGATTCCGGCAGCAACAGCAGTGGAGGTTTTTCATAATTTTTCATTGATTCATGATGATATTATGGATGATGCGCCATTGCGTCGCGGAAATGAAACGGTTCACGAAAAATGGAATCTGAATACCGGAATTTTGTCTGGAGATGCTATGCTGATTTTAGCGTACCAATATTTTGAAGAATACGAACCAACAACTTTTAGAGAATTAGCCAAATTATTCAGCAAAACGGCATTAGAAGTTTGCGAAGGACAGCAATACGATGTTGATTTTGAAACGCGCGATGATGTTACGATTCCGGAATACTTGAAAATGATAAAATATAAAACGGCGGTGTTAGTTGGTGCAGCCATGAAAATGGGAGCAATTGTAGCCGAAACTTCTGTAGAAAATGCAAATTCGATTTATGATTTTGGACTGAATTTGGGAATCGCGTTCCAACTTCAGGATGATTATTTAGATGCTTTTGGTGATCCAGAAACGTTTGGGAAACAAGTTGGTGGGGATATTATCGAAAACAAAAAAACCTATTTGTATTTAAAAGCGATGGAATTTGCGACAGCGGATGAGAAAGAACAGTTGCTGCATTTGTTCTCTATTCATCCAAGCGATAATGCCGATAAAATCAATTCGGTAAAAAACATCTTCAATCAAACTGGAGCATCAGAAGCCACACAAAAAGCAATTCACGATTATACTTTCAAAGCACTGGGAACTTTGGATAAAGTGAATATCTCCAACGATAAAAAAGAAATTTTGAAAGCTTTTGGAGAAAAATTAATGAGTAGAAACGTTTAAGTAATCAAAAAGCAGATGTCAGAAAGCAGTAAAACTTTCTGCATTCTGCATTCTAAATTCTGCATTTTAATAATGTTTATAGCACCAACCACAACGGACAAATTACTTTCTGAAGCCGAAAAGGAGAATTTGTATTCTAAATTAATTGACCAAATTAATAAGGATTTCAATTCAGCCAACGAAGCAATCGATTTCCCTCAGAGCACCAATCCGTATGAGTTGAAAGTACAGCTTCACGAAAAAATCTACCGACTTATTCAGTACAAATTTGCCGAATATTTAAACTTGCTGTATATCATCGATGTTCCTGAAGAAACCATAAAGCAATTGGACGGCTCTGATTTGGTTGAGCTTTCAGAACAAGTTTCATTTCTCGTATTAAAACGTGAATGGATGAAAGTTTGGTTTCGGAATCGGTATTAAGGCTTCAAAAAAAGTAGATTTATAAATCCCAACACAATTGCACTGCCAAAATCGTTAGATCCATTAGGTCTAAACGAATCTTTTTTGCTATATACATTCACAGTAACCAGTGCTGATTTTGATGATAAATAGTAAAAATCATTTTTGTTTTTAAAATAATTATCAATCAATTTAATATTTGGGTTCTAGATGCTAAGTTCTTGGTTGGGATAATAATTTATAATGTTTGGAACGGATTTGATTTCGTAAAAGCGACAAAATAGCACTGATTACTACTGTTTAAACCGCCTATATGTTTTTGTGAAAAAGCAATACTTAAATGTATAAAAGTAAAACAAGAGATTTTTTTTTATAGGGTACGCTTTAAAAAAACACCCTCACAAAGGGCATAAACGCACTTCCGTAAATGTCTTTATCCTTATCAAAAAGCACGTTAACTCTTCCGCCAATAGTTACACTTCCCTCGCGGTATCCGGCGCCAATATATAAATTGGTATTCCAAAAACTGTCTTTAAAATTACCGCCCAGATCTGTGTACGTGTTATTAACACTCACTTCTTCCAATTCAAGCGAAAGTTGAACTACATCAATTGGATTGAATAATCCGATCAAACTTCCGCCAAAAACGTTTGAGGAATAAAAGTTTTTTTGTTTGAGATAACTGTATTGAATACCGGTTCCAAAAGCAAAATAGTCATTAAAATTATATACTGCACTTGGCGCAATAAGAATGTTCGTAAAATCATTTCCGATGCTAAGACCTAATCCACCACCAAACTGAACTTTCTCCCAAAAAGCACCTGTTTTTGCTTCTGGTAAAGGGTTCTCTTGCGCTGAACTTGCCATCGATAGTAAAAAAAGAAATAGAAAAACTGTTTTGTCAGCACTTGTAAAATAGCACGATTTTATGATTTTCATCCTTTTAAATTTTAAAACATAAAAGTATCTAAAATAATTAATAGTTTCTTTCAATTATTGTACTTTTGAAAAATTATTATACAAATAAGGACATTCAATTATATTTTATGGATAGGTTCTCCTTTTTAAACGCAGCACATACTGAATTTTTCGCTCAATTATACGATCAATACCTTCAAAATCCTGATGGCGTAGAGCCAAGCTGGAGGGCGTTTTTTCAAGGTTTTGACTTTGGAATGACAACCTATAATGAAGAAAGTGCCATACAAGAATTGGCTAATTATGCGGCTAATACTCCTCAAAACGGGGAGGTTTCAGACAAAGTTCAAAAAGAATTTAACGTTCTCAAACTAATTGACGGTTACAGAACCCGCGGACATCTTTTTACCGAAACAAATCCGGTGCGCGATCGAAGAACTTATGCTCCAAATTTAGACCTTGAAAATTTTGGTCTTTCTGCATCCGATTTAAATTCCGTTTTTGACGCTGCCAAAATATTAGGACATCAGCCAAAAACGCTTCAAGAAATTTTAAATCATTTGAAAAGCGTGTATTGCAAACACATTGGTGTTGAATACATGTATATGAAAACACCAGAAGTTATTCAGTGGATTCAGGATAAATTAAATATAAACGATAATCAACCAACATTTGATGCAGAGCAAAAGAAGCACATTTTAGGCAAACTAAATGAAGCAGTTTCTTTTGAAAATTTTTTGCATACTAAATACGTTGGACAAAAGCGTTTTTCACTTGAAGGTGGAGAAAGTATTATTCCGGGTTTGGATGCTGTAATTGAAGCCGCTGCAGAAAAAGGAGTAGAGCATTTCGTAATGGGAATGGCACACCGTGGGCGTTTGAATATTTTAGCTAACATTTTCGGAAAAGCAACTCAGGATATTTTCTCAGAGTTTGATGGAAAAGATTACGATCAGGAATATTTTGATGGAGACGTTAAATATCACCTGGGTGTAACATCGGAAAGAAAAACCAAATCAGGTAAAAAAATAAATATCAATTTGGCTCCAAATCCTTCGCACTTAGAAACGGTTGGGGCTGTTATTGAAGGAATTGCAAGAGCAAAACAAGATAAATATTTCCCAGACGATTTCTCAAAAGTACTGCCCATTGCCGTTCACGGTGATGCCGCAGTTGCTGGACAAGGAATTGTGTATGAAATCATCCAGATGGCGCAGCTTGACGGTTACAAAACGGGTGGAACTATTCATATTGTAATCAACAACCAAGTTGGATTTACCACTAATTATCTCGACGGACGCTCTTCTGTTTATTGTACAGATGTTGCAAAAGTTACTTTGTCACCAGTACTTCACGTAAATTCTGATGACACAGAAGCCGTGGTTCACGCCATGCTGTTTGCATTAGATTTCAGAATGCAATTTGGACGCGACGTGTTTATCGATTTGCTAGGTTACAGAAAATACGGTCATAACGAAGGTGATGAGCCTCGTTTTACGCAACCAGTTTTATATAAGATTATCGCAAAACATCAAAATCCTAGAGATATTTACTCAGAGAAATTAATCACAGACGGAATAATTGATGCGGCTTATGTCACTAATATCGAAAACGAATATAAAGAAAAATTAGACGAAAATCTTCAAGCTTCCCGCAAAAAAGAGTTGACCATTATCAAGCCGTTCTTACAAGACGAATGGCAAGGTTTTGTTCAAGTTTCAGACGATGAAATGCTAAAAAAAGTCGATACTAAATTCGACAAAAAACATTTAGATGAAATCATCGTTTCTGTTTCCACATTGCCTTCAGATAAAAAATTCATAAACAAAATAAACAAAATTGTTACCGATAGAAAAACGATGTATGACAATGATGTTATTGATTGGGGAACTGCCGAAACTTTAGCGTATGGCACGTTATTGACAGAAGATTACGATGTTCGTATTTCTGGTCAAGATGTGGAAAGAGGAACATTCTCGCACCGTCATGCCGTTGTAAAAGTAGAAGATAGCGAGGAAGAAGTTGTTTTATTAGACGCAGTAAAAGGTAAGAAAGGGAAATTCAATATTTTTAATTCATTACTTTCAGAATACGGCGTCATCGGTTTTGATTATGGTTATGCTTTAGCAAATCCAAACGCATTGACCATTTGGGAAGCCCAGTTTGGAGATTTTTCAAACGGATGCCAGATTATGATTGACCAATATATTTCATGCGGTGAAGACAAATGGAACAACCAAAATGGCCTCGTGATGTTATTGCCTCACGGCTATGAAGGGCAAGGCGCAGAGCACTCTTCAGCGCGTATGGAACGGTATTTACAACTGTGTGCCAAACACAACATGTACGTGGCCGATTGTACTACGCCAGCCAATTTCTTTCACCTGTTGAGAAGGCAAATGAAAACAAAATTCCGTAAACCATTAGTAGTATTCACACCAAAAAGTTTGTTGCGTCATCCGTTGTGCGTGTCAACTCGCGAGGATTTATACAATGGCCAATTCCAAGAAACTATTGATGATACTTCGGTAGACAAGAAAAAAGTAAAATCATTAGTTTTCTGCACCGGAAAATTCTATTACGATTTGCTAGCCGAAAGAGAAAGCTTGGAACGAAATGATGTAGCTTTGGTTCGTATTGAGCAGTTATTTCCGTTGCCAGTTGACCAATTAAAAGCAATCGTTAAGAGTTATCCAAATGCCGACGAGTACGTTTGGGCACAGGAAGAACCTAAGAATATGGGAGCATACAGCTATATGTTGATGAATTTCAATCTGGTACAATGGAGATTGGCATCGCTTAAAGCCTACGCAGCACCAGCAGCAGGAAGCAATACTAGAGATAGAAGACGTCACGCTGATGCCATCCGAATGGTTTTTGACAAAGATTTATTTAGATAGTCAGTGCTAGGAAACGAAGCAATCTCATAATCTTAATTATTTTTTTCAGGAGCTATTTCCCGCTTTCGCCTTTATCTTGCTCCGTAAACTACGCAAGGATATCGGCTCTATCGGGGCTAAAGCCACTGAATTGAAAGACATTTAAATTTAAAACCAAGACCATAGGTCGAACTAAACGAAGTTAATTCATAATTTAAAATATAATTACGATGATTTTAGAAATGAAAGTCCCATCACCGGGAGAATCTATAAAAGAAGTTGAAATTGCAACTTGGTTAGTAAAAGATGGCGATTATGTCGAAAAAGACCAAGCGATTGCTGAGGTTGATTCTGATAAAGCAACCCTTGAATTACCAGCAGAAGCAAGTGGAACAATTACACTAAAAGCAGAAGAAGGCGACGCAGTTGCTGTAGGATCTGTCGTATGTTTAATCGACACAAGCGCCGCGAAACCAAATGGAACTCCCGAAGCTCCGGAACCTGCAAAAGAGGAACCTAAAGCGCAAGCACCAAAGGTTGAAGAGAAGAAAGCGGAAGCTCCAAAAGCTGCTCCAACACCAGCCGCGACTTATGCTGCTCAAACGCCATCACCAGCTGCCAAAAAAATATTAGAGGAGAAAAACATTCAATCTTCAACTGTTGTTGGAACCGGAAAAGCCGGAAGAATTACCAAAGATGATGCAGTAAACGCTGTTCCATCTATGGGAACTCCAACTGGTGGCAACCGTGGTTCAGAAAGAAGTAAATTATCAATGTTACGTCGCAAAGTGGCCGAAAGATTGGTTTCTGCTAAAAACGAAACCGCTATGTTAACGACTTTCAACGAAGTGGATATGACAGCAATCTACGCTTTACGTGAGCAATACAAAGAAGAATTCAAAGCCAAACACGGATTAGGATTGGGTTTCATGTCATTCTTCACCAAAGCAGTTACAAGAGCATTACAATTATATCCAGACGTTAACTCAATGATTGACGGACAAGAGAAAATCTCATACAATTTTTGTGATATTTCTGTAGCCGTTTCAGGACCAAAAGGACTTATGGTTCCGGTAATGAGAAGTGCAGAAACATTATCGTTTCGTGGCGTTGAAGCTGAAATCAAACGTCTAGCAATTCGCGCACGCGACGGACAAATTACGGTTGACGAAATGACAGGCGGAACATTTACCATTTCAAACGGTGGCGTTTTTGGAAGTATGTTGTCAACACCAATTATTAATCCACCACAATCAGGAATCTTAGGAATGCACAATGTGGTAGAAAGACCAATCGTTAAAAATGGCCAAATCGTTATTGCACCAGTTATGTTTGTGGCACTATCTTATGACCACAGAATCATTGACGGTCGTGAGTCTGTAGGTTTCTTGGTGGCTGTTAAAGAAGCATTAGAAAAGCCAGAAGAACTATTAATGGACAACAATGTGAAAAGAGCATTAGAACTTTAAATTAATAATTTAATCCATAAAAAAGCCCGTTACGACAGTAACGGGCTTTTTAATTTTATTTATATTTCAGTACTAGTACTTAACTGAAAATTTACCTTCTGTCATAATTAAATCAGAACTAGATACTCCTTGTAGAGTTCCAGAGAAAGTACCTTTAACAGAGCTTCCAGAGTTTGTAGTCACATCAGAAGTTAAAGGATCAGCAATAAATGAATTACCGCCTTGAGTTGTGTAAGTAAAGTTCGAAACTTTATTTGCTCCTGTAGCACCAGTTGCAATAGTGAACGAAACTGATTCAGTCTGACTACTTGCAGTTCCATTAAATCCTGTAACAAATACAAATCCCCCGTTTTCAGCAGCTGCAATGGTACTAAAAGTTTTATTAACTCCGCCAATTTTAAAGCTAATTGATTTACCACCACCACCATCACTATCACTTGAACAAGAATTAAGCGAAACTGTTAATGCAATTAATGAAACGAATAAAAATAATTTTTTCATAATGTTTTGTTTTTTTTAGATTATTAACCACAAAATTAAACGTTTATTTTAAAACTACAAGAGATTTTGTAGTTTATTTGAAAAAATTCATAAAACTTTATTTGTTAAATATTTCTTAAAATTACAATTTATAATACTTGTGATTGAGATCTAGCTTGATTTGAGATCTGAATTGTAATCGTTCTAATCCAAATTAATTATTATCGTCAACTACTTTACCTGAGAATGTGCCGTCAGTAATAACTAAATCAGCTCCTGATCCAAATGGCTCAACAGTTCCAGAAAACGTTCCTTTTGCTGAACTTGCACTGTTTGTCGTAACATTAGAAGAAAAAAGTACTGGTGAGTAATCGTTTGTAGCGGTATAATAACTAAAGTTAGAAATTTTATCTGCACCAGTACCTGTTGTAAGATCAAATTCTACTTCTTCAGTTGGATTGTCAACATTACCAGTATATCCGTATACAGATGTGGTTCCTCCAAACGAGTATATAAATGTTTTAAAGCTTTTTTTAATTCCATCAACTTTAAAACTCATTCTAGCACCACCATCACTGTCGCTCGAACAAGAATTTAATGAAACTGTTAATGCGATTGCAGAAACGAATAAAAATAATTTTTTCATAATGTTTTGTTTTTAAATTAGTAACTGCCAAACTAAATTATTTTTCTGAAACCGCAAGAAAATAGTTTAGTTAATTTAACAGAATTCGCAAAATTTTAATTTTTTTAAAAAAATACTAACTAAAGTTGAAATAAATAAAATTCAGCTGGGTTTTGGAAACCGGATTCCATCTCAATTAGTTTTTCTATGATATTGAAAATTTAATATAACTATATATCAAGAAATATAGTTTGGAGTGACTTACTACAAGACCTAATTATATTTCTCTTAATCTATTTTATAAAATTACAAACAAATTGTTTTTACTCTATCATTTAAAAACAGTACAAAAATTGTTGATTTAATGAAGATAAACTGAAATCCAAGCCAATCACCGATTTAATGACTGTGTACACAATTTTGAAACTAAATTTGCAGTACATAAATTCATTAGACCATGAAACAACTTTTAATTTTTTCGCTTGTTGTGCTGTCTTTCCCTTTGTTTGCACAATCAAATATAGTATCATCTGGTGGAAGTGGAACAGGAAATGATGGTTCAACCATAACCTATTCTGTAGGGCAAATTGATTTTGTTGCTATAGAAAGTACACAAGGCAGCTTGTATCTGGGGAATCAACATCCGTACGAAATATTTGTACTTGAAATAGACGAGAATGAAATCGGAATTAATTATTTGCTTTATCCAAATCCCACAGCGAACAATGTGTCGCTTTCTATCTCACAATTTGAAAATAGCACGCTAAAATATTCGCTTTTTGATACAAGTGGAAAGTTAATTTTGGAGGATTTGATAAAAAATGATGTGACCTCAATTCCATTACAAAATTTAGCTTCAGCTATTTATTACTTAACTGTCTTCGATGAAAAAATGAAAGCCCTAAAAACATTTAAAATTATTAAAAATTAATATTATGAAAAATATCTTTACCCTATTATTGTGTCTTTTTTCAGGTTTTATTATTGCACAAGCACCCGATAAAATGAGTTTTCAATCGGTTGTCAGAGATGGTTCTGGAAATTTAGTAGTGAACTCAAATGTTGGTATTAAAATTACTGTTTTGCAAACGACACAAACAGGTACAGTAGCGTATTCTGAAACACATACTGCTGTAACAAATTCAAACGGATTAGCTTCACTAGCCATAGGAACAGGAGGAAATCAAGTGGGAACATTTGCAGGTATCGACTGGGCTGTTGGGCCTTATTTTCTAAAAGTGGAAAGTGATCCATCAGGCGGAACAAACTACACTATAAATGGAACATCTGAATTATTGAGTGTACCTTACGCTCTTTTTGCCGCCAACTCTGGAAGTGAAACAGGTTGGAGATTAACGGGAAATGCAAACTCTGACGATACAATTAACTTTATAGGGACATCAAATGATGAAGATGTAATTTTTAAAAGAAATAATGTAAGAGCCGGAAGATTAGGCTTTAACAACACTTCTTTTGGTGCAAATTCTTTAAATGCAGTAACAACTGGAATCCGAAATACTGCAGTTGGAGCGGGAACTTTACCTTCAAATACTTCTGGAACGTTAAATACCGCTGTTGGAGAGAGTACTTTATTTTTAAATACAACAGGAAGTGAAAATAGCGCTTTCGGTATCGGTGCAATGTTTTCAAACACAACCGGAAGTTTTAATACTGCTGCAGGTAGAAACGCGTTGACATCAACTGCAACAGGAAGTTCAAATACGGCTATCGGATATGCTACTTTGAGAAGCAACACTACAGGGAATTTTAACACAGCGATTGGCAGAGACGCCCTACGTTTAAATACAATAGGTGTCGACAATACTGCAAACGGCGTTAACGCCTTGTATGACAATACTGTAGGTGAAAAAAATGCTGGTATCGGTGTTCAATCATTACGTAAAAATACTTCTGGTACTAATAATACTGCTGTAGGATTTCAAGCTCTCTTTGAAAACACTACAGGAAGTAATAACACTGCTGTAGGTAATCTTGCTTTTTCTACAGGAACAGCCTTTACAAACTCAACATCAATTGGCGCATCAAGTGTAATCACTGCAAGCAATCAAGCAAGGATTGGCGATGTCAACGTAACTTCAATAGGTGGTCAAGTAAGCTGGACAACTTTAAGCGACGGAAGATTTAAAATCAATGTGACTGAAAATGTACCAGGACTTGCCTTTATTACCAAACTTAAACCTGTCACTTATAATGTAGATAAAGATTTAGTTAGCCGTTTTTATAATACAAAATCATCTAACGGTACTGCTTTAAGTGAAACTACTTCTGGATTTATTGCACAAGATGTCGAAAAAGCAGCCAATGAAGTTGGATACCAATTTAGCGGAGTCGACAAGCCAAAAAGTGAAACAGATCATTACGGGATTCGTTATTCTGATTTTATTCCGCCAGTTGTAAAAGCAATTCAAGAACAACAAATACAAATTCAAGAACTAAAGGCCGAAAATGCTTCTCTAAAACAACGTCTTGAAGTAATAGAAAGCGCACTACTTCAGAAAAAATAATTGGTTTTTATTATATTCAAAAAATTCCGTTTAGTTTCCTAATCGGGATTTTTTTGTTTATTTGCATATCATTAAAATCATGAAGCAAAACAAAAAACAAGCAGCGATAGGATTTATTTTTATCACAATGCTAATCGATATTACAGGTTGGGGAATTATAATTCCAGTTATTCCAAAATTAATCCAAGAACTTATTCAGGGCGATATTAGTGAAGCAGCTAAAATTGGAGGTTGGCTCACTTTTTCTTATGCAATTACACAATTCGTTTTTGCGCCGTTAGTAGGTAATCTGAGTGATAAATTTGGGCGAAGACCAATAATTCTGATTTCACTTTTTGCCTTTTCAATGGATTATTTATTACTCGCTTTTGCACCAACAATAACGTGGCTTTTCGTTGGAAGAATTATTGCAGGATTAACTGGGGCAAGTATTACGACTGCTTCTGCTTATATTGCAGATGTCAGCACACCAGAAAATAGAGCCAAAAACTTCGGAATGATTGGAGCCGCTTTCGGACTTGGATTTATCATAGGGCCGGTTCTTGGCGGATTATTGGGACAATATGGTTCTAGAGTTCCGTTCTATGCAGCGGCAGTTTTATGTATGTTGAATTTCCTTTATGGCTATTTTATCTTACCTGAATCTTTGTCCAAAAGCAACAGAAGAGAATTTGAATGGAAACGCGCGAATCCGATCACAGCTTTTTTGAAATTAAAAAAACATCCAAGTTTGGTTGGTCTAATTATTTGTATTTTTCTCTTATATGTTGGTTCGCACGCGGTTCACAGCAATTGGAGTTTTTATACTATGTATCGTTTCAAATGGGATGAGAAAATGGTCGGAATTTCATTAGGTGCTGTCGGTCTTTTGGTAGGAATAGTGCAAGGTGGATTAATTCGATACACTAGTCCAAGATTAGGCAATGAAAAAAGTATTTACATTGGTTTGGCTCTTTATACAATCGGAATGTTGCTTTTCGCTTTTGCTACAGAAAGTTGGATGATGTTCGTATTTCTAATTCCGTATTGTCTAGGTGGAATTGCGGGTCCAGCATTACAAGCTACGATTTCTTCAAAAGTTCCAGCGAATGAGCAAGGAGAAATTCAAGGAACATTAGCCAGTTTAATGAGCGCTTCGGCAATTATCGGACCGCCATTGATGACCAACAGTTTTTATTATTTCACTCATGATGAAGCACCATTTGAATTGCCAGGAGCACCTTTTATTTTAGGAAGTTTCTTGATGCTGATCAGTACAATTGTTGCATATTATTCACTCAAAAAACATTTTGCTTCAAATACAAAAAGAGATTAAATTTTGTTTACTCTTTAACAATTTTGACTATTTTTTTCTGGCCTTCAGAAAAAAATTTTTCAAAATAGATTCCTTTTGAAAGTTCTGAAAAATCAATTGCAGCATGTATATCACCTACTAATTTATTTAGAAACACCTAGATTAGGAACAACAGTCGTAAAAGCTATGTTTGTTGTAACTGGCGCATTGTAATCAAATTAGATTTTAGCCCAGTTTGGCATTACAGTAGCGACTGTAACAGATGAAACTGACTAAACCATACTCAGTAATCCAAAAATAAACCATGAAAATAAATAGAGGAAGTTTTTTTTCATGGTTACTATATTTAGGAATTAAATGTATAATTGTTATTTCAAATACAAGCAATGATTGTAGTAATCGATAATTCCTTTGCCTTCTAGTAAAATATCGGCGCCAATAATTCCCTGAACAGGTTTAGCTTTATGTTCTTTTAATGCCAAATTAACATGCTCCATGTCAAAGATAATCAAGTGTAACCCTTCTGTTTTCCAACGTCCGATTTGTAACGTATTGTTTTTTGCCAATTTGGTAAACATTCCAGTTGCACCTGCGCCTGCAGCTTTCGTTTTTGATCTACCAGCTTTCAGATTAAAAAGCTCAATGCCTTCAAATCCAACACAACTATTGGACGCGCCAGTATCTAAAATAAAATTTCCAGAGACACCATTGATTGTTGCTTTAATTAACAAATGCTGCGTTTTTGATACTTTGAATTTGATTTTTTTATACTTTTCGTTTTTGAGTATTTCTTGAAGTTGTTTCATTTCAGAATTTAAGTTTTTTAAACCGTAAAGGTGCAAAAGTCTTACGCAAAGTACACAAAGTTTTTATAATTAAGATTAAAGAGAATAATTGTAATTTTGCCCACTAGTAAACCACCTTAAAGCTTAAACTTGAAACCAATATTCACTGATACACACACGCATCTTTATTCTGAAGAATTTGACCAAGACAGAACCGATATGATCCAACGTGCTATTGATGCTGGCGTGTCGCGTTTTTTTGTGCCGTCAATTGATTCTAATTATACCCAGAAAATGTATGACTTAGAAACGCAATTCCCCAAGTATATTTATTTGATGATGGGTTTGCATCCAACATATGTTAAAGACAATTATCTGGAAGAGTTAGCACATGTTGAAACCGAATTGTCTAAGAAAAAGTTTTATGCTGTTGGCGAAATCGGAATTGATTTGTTTTGGGATAAGACTTTTTTAAAGCAACAGCAATATGCTTTTCAATACCAAATTCAATTGGCTAAAAAACACAAATTGGCTATAAACATTCATTGTAGGAATGCATTTGATGAAGTTTTTGAAGTTTTAGATAGTGAAAAAGCAGCCGATTTATTTGGGATTTTCCATTGTTTTACTGGCGATTTCGGTCAAGCCAAAAGAGCAATAGATTTGAATATGAAACTCGGAATTGGCGGAGTTTCCACTTTTAAAAATGGTAAGATCGACCAGTTTTTGACTGAAATCGACCTGGAACACATAGTGTTAGAGACCGATTCGCCCTATTTAGCGCCAGTGCCCTTTCGTGGGAAACGAAATGAAAGTAGTTACACCAAGTTAGTAGCCGAAAAACTAGCACAAATTTACCAATTGTCAACAGAAGAAATTGCCCAAATTACTACTGAAAATTCAAAACGAGTTTTTGGAATTTAATGTTGTATTCGTGAAAAATTGAGTTATTTTTGTTTTTTTGTTCCTGTTAAATTTAATCCATGATGCAGAAATTCGATGCAATTCGGCCGTTTTATGATACTGAGGTAAATGAAGCCATTTGTGCTTCAGTAAATCATCCGATGATGAAAGCAATTATGAATTTTACATTTCCGGATATTGAAGATGACATTTGGAAGGAACAGTTGAAGAAAACCCATTCTACGCGCGATTTTCAGTGCAATTTTATTTACCAAGCCTTGAAAAAAGTATTGGAAAAAAGCTCTGATGGCTTATCAACTTCAGGTTTTGAAAAATTAGAAAAAAACACTTCCTATCTTTTTATATCAAATCACAGAGATATTATTTTAGATACCTCTTTGCTAAACGCCTGTTTGTTTGAACACGGATTAGTGATGACGGCTTCAGCAATTGGAGACAATTTAGTGAAGCGAGACTTTATGAATACACTCGCAAAATTAAATAGAAATTTTCTTGTGCAACGCGGTTTGTCACCAAGAGAATTACTTGAAAGTTCTAAGCTACTGTCGGAATACGTTGGGCAATTACTGCTGCGAGAAAATCGGTCTGTTTGGATAGCACAACGAGAAGGAAGAACTAAAGATGGTAACGATGCTACACATTCTGGCGTATTGAAAATGCTCGCTATGGGTTCTGACGAAAAAAATCTTACGGATTATTTCAAGAAGATAAAAATCGTGCCTGTTTCTATTTCGTACGAATATGATCCGACAGATGCCTTGAAAATGCCACAGTTAATTGCCGAAGCGAATGACCAAATTTACATCAAAAATAAAAATGAAGATTTCATTACGTTACTAAGTGGAATCATCGGACAAAAAAAACGCATTCATATTCATATAGGAGACATTCTGAATAGTGAATTGGATAAAATAAATACCGAATTTGATAACAACAATAAGCAAGTACAAGCCGTTGCTCAGGCAATAGATGATTCTATTTTAAAGAGTTATAAATTATGGCCAACTAATTATATTGCTTTTGATTTATTAAACAAATCCGACAAGTACTGCAATTTTTACACTGAAGATGAAAAATCTTTATTTGAACGCCGATTGGAGATGCGAATTGATGAAAATAATCCACAGATGGTGGAAAGTTTTCTCGCGATGTATGCTAATCCTGTGGTGAATAAATCAAAGTACGAGAATGCAGTCTAAACCTAACATACTTCTGATTTATACTGGCGGGACAATTGGTATGATCAAAGATTTTGAAACGGGTGAGCTTAAGGCGTTCAACTTTAAAAAACTCTTGCAAAAGATTCCGGAATTAAAACAGCTGGATTGTGCTATTGAAACAATTTCCTTTAAAGTTCCTATCGATTCTTCTAATATCAGTCCGCAAAAATGGGTTGAAATTGCTGAAATCATTGAAAATAACTATTACAGTTTTGACGGATTTGTAGTGCTTCACGGTTCTGATACAATGTCGTATTCAGCATCAGCATTGAGCTTTATGCTTGAGTATTTGAGCAAACCCGTTGTTTTTACAGGTTCTCAATTGCCAATCGGTGATTTAAGAACAGACGCTAAAGAGAATCTGATTACTGCAATACAGATAGCTTCATTACAACAAAAAGGCAAGTCGACAATTCAAGAAGTTTGTCTCTACTTTGAATACAAATTATATCGAGGAAATCGAACAACTAAAATTAACGCAGAACATTTCAATGCTTTTGCTTCACCAAATTACCAGCATTTAGCAGAATCAGGAGTGCATTTAAATATAAATTCGAATGTGATGTTGCCAAAGCAATCTAGAAAGTTGCAGGTGAATAAAGAGATGGACGGAAATGTTGTAATCGTAAAAATTTTCCCCGGAATCAATGAGTCTGTCATGTCAGCTATTATTGCGATTCCAAATCTGAAAGGAATAGTACTTGAAACCTACGGTTCGGGTAATGCACCCACTGCGGAATGGTTCATCACTACTTTGAAAAAAGCCATTAAAAACGGTTTGCATATCGTGAATGTTACCCAATGCTCAGGTGGAAGCGTCAACATGGGACAGTACGAAACCAGTTCTCAACTAAAGAAAATTGGAGTGATTTCTGGAAAGGATATCACAACCGAAGCTGCAATTACCAAATTAATGTATTTGCTTGGACAAAATGTCGCACCAGCAGTTTTCAAAACTATTTTTGAGACTTCTTTACGTGGCGAAATGGTTTAAATTTGACTTTGTTTATTGCTAATTTTTGTTGTTCTTTGCAATCACTTAGAGAGGTGGCCGAGTGGCTGAAGGCGCACGCTTGGAAAGCGTGTTTATGGCAACATAACGTGGGTTCGAATCCCATCCTCTCTGCTTTTTTCCTAAAATAGTTGTATGCGAATCTATCTTTTCATAATAACGTTTTTTACTGGTTTGGGCTCTTTTGCACAACAGAAAGAGATTGATTTTGATGCTGTGGATTCGTTGTACCGGGAAGACCAATTTTATTTCAACATTACTTATAATGCACTGCAGAAACGTCCTGATGGAATTAACCAAAACAAACTTTCGCCTGGCATAGCTTTTGGTTTTTTACGAGACATGCCTATTAACAAAAAGAGAACTGTTGCTATTGCTGCCGGTTTGGGATATTCAGTATCTGTTTACAATCAGAATCTTAGAATTACAGAAGGCACCGGAATGTACTCGTATCAAGTTCCAGATGGAGCTATTTCGCTTACAAAGAATAAACTATCGTTGCACACCGTTGATTTGCCTATTGAATTCAGGTGGCGCGATTCAACGCCTGAAAGTCATATCTTTTGGAGAGTCTATACGGGACTGAAATTCAGCTATCTTTTTTATGATCATTACAAATCAGAAGGTTCGGCAGGGTCTGTTAACGTATCTAATAACAAAGACTTGAACCAGTTTCAATATGGCGTTTATGTAGCAGCTGGTTGGAATACTTGGAACTTTTATGCGTATTACGGACTCAATCCATTATTTAAATCAGCTGCAAAAATTGACAATCAGTCGATTGATATGAACACGGCCAACTTTGGTTTGATGTTTTATATTTTATAACCAAAAGTACAGTAGAATACACTGTGGAATTGTGCCACACAAAAATCCTATCTGCAATTCTTTACTAGAATGTGCCTTCATCACCAGTCGGGAAGAAGCGACGACACCATTCATAATTACAAAAAAAGCAACCGTATTTATAGTGTTGATTTCGTTATGGATGCTTAATCCGATAAGGAAAACGGTAAGCGAACTAATACCTATCATGTGAATGCTGGCTTTAATTTTAAAGTACAAAAAAAAGAAAGCAAAGACTGTACTAATTATTCCACCAAGAAAAAAGAAATATAAACTCGGAAAACGTTCAAAAGTGATGCTCCTCTCTACTAAAACTGCAAACAGCATTATTTGCAAAATCAACGGAATTTTGCGTTGTGAAATATCTGAAAGCATGACCGTCTCTACTTTACCAAAAGTTCTCAAAAGATAGAAAAACGCAATTGGCAGTAGAATTGTAATAATGATCACTTGAAAAAAAAGTATCCAGTAGTACGACATTGAAAAATAACGAGAATCCAATAAGACATAAAAAACACTTCCTAAAAGTGGAATGAAAATTGGGTGGAAGATGTAGGAAAAAAAAGGGAGTATTTTTTTCAAAGTGTTTTTTTGTTAAAAACAAATATAGGAATTCAAACAGAAACAAAAAAAATCCTAAATTTAAATCTTCTTCCTCATTCTAGCCACCGGAATATCCAATAAATCCCTGTATTTAGCAATTGTTCTACGTGCAATTGGATAGCCTTTTTCTTTTAAAATATCCGCTAACTGGTCGTCAGGCAAAGGTTTGTGTTTGTCTTCATCCTCAATAATCGTTTTCAGAATTTTCTTGATTTCTAAAGTAGAAACGTCTTCACCCTGATCGTTTTTCATCGATTCTGAGAAATATTCCTTTATCAATTTGGTTCCATAAGGCGTGTCTACAAATTTGCTATTCGCCACACGAGAAACCGTAGAAATATCTAGCCCTACCATATCCGCAACGTCCTTTAAAATCATTGGCTTAAGCTTGGTTTCTTCACCATCAAGGAAATATTCTTGCTGGAAGTGCATAATCGCATTCATCGTAACAAAGAGTGTTTCTTGACGTTGGCGAATGGCATCAATAAACCATTTGGCGGAATCCAATTTTTGTTTGATAAACTGCACCGCATCTTTTTGCGAATTTGATTTGTCTTTGGAATCTTTATAGGTTTGCATCATCTCCTGATAATCTTTGGAAACATGCAGTGTTGGTGCGTTTCTGCCGTTTAACGTTAATTCTAATTCACCATCCACAATTCTAATCGCAAAATCGGGAACTATTTGCTCCACAACACGACTGTTGCTATCATAAACACCTCCAGGTTTCGGATTTAGTTTTTCTATTTCTTCAATGGCTTTTTTAAGTTGATCTTTTGAAATCTCATAACGAGCCAGTAATTTTTCGTAGTGCTTTTTGGTAAAAGCATCAAATTCGTTCTCAATAATATTAATAGCCAAATCGACAAATTCTGATGGTGTTTTATGTCGAAGTTGCAATAATAAACATTCGTGTAGGTTTCGCGCTCCAACACCAACTGGATCTAAGTCCTGAATGATGTGAAGCATTTTTTCAACCAATTTTTCATCGGTATAAATACCCTGAGTAAACGCCATATCATCAACAATATCTTGAACATTGCGACGCAGGTAACCATCGTCATCTATACTTCCGACAAGAAATGTAGCAATTTCGCGTTCTTCATCCGTTAAAATAAAAGTATTTAGCTGATTAATTAAATCTTGATGAAAAGTAGTTGGCGCTGCTAGTGGCGAAGTATATTCATCATCATCATCACTATAATTATTGGATTGTAATTTATAATCGGGAGTTTCGTCATTACTTAAATATTCGTCAATATTGATTTCGTCTGTGTCAATATTTTCGCTTCCCTCGTAATCATCATATTCGTCATTATTGTCAAATTCGTCTTTTTCGTAAAGCTCTTCTTCTTCTTTGCCACTTTCCAAAGCTGGATTTTCTACCAGTTCCTCTTTCAGTCGTTGCTCAAAAGCCTGCGTAGGCAGTTGTATCAACTTCATCAACTGAATTTGTTGAGGTGATAGTTTTTGTGATAATTTTAGATTTAGAAATTGTTTTAACATATTTGATTTTATCATTTAGTTGTTTAATCGGTTAATCGTTTAAAAAAATAAACGATCAGCTGAATAATCTATTTTAAAATTCCGCACTACCTGGCGTTCTTGGAAAAGGAATTACGTCGCGGATATTACTCATTCCGGTTACAAATAACACCAATCTTTCAAATCCTAATCCGAAGCCTGAATGCGTTGCCGAACCAAATCTTCTGGTATCTAAATACCACCAAAGTTCGTCTTCATCAATTCCCAAGGCTTTCATTTTATCAACTAATACATCGTACCGTTCTTCTCTTTGCGAACCTCCTACAATTTCTCCAATTCCAGGAAAAAGGATGTCCATGGCGCGAACTGTTTTTCCGTCTTCGTTCAAACGCATGTAAAATGCTTTGATATTTGCTGGATAATCAAATAAAATCACCGGACATTTAAAGTGTTTTTCAACTAAATATCGTTCGTGTTCCGATTGTAAATCAGCTCCCCATTCGTTGATGATGTATTGAAATTTTTTCTTTTTATTCGGAGTACAATCTCTCAAAATGTCAATGGCTTCGGTATAAGAAACACGTTTGAAATTGTTTTCTAAAACGAAATTTAATTTCTCTAGCAAGGTCATTTCGCTTCTTTCTGCTTGCGGTTTTGATTTTTCTTCTTCAGTCAAACGGCCTTCCAAAAACTTCAAATCATCCTGACATTTATCCAGCGTATATTTAATAACATACTGAATAAAATCTTCGGCCAAATCCATATTATCGTCCAAATCATTGAAAGCAACTTCAGGTTCAATCATCCAAAATTCTGCCAAGTGACGAGAAGTATTTGAATTCTCAGCTCTAAATGTTGGTCCAAATGTGTAAATCTGACCTAAAGCCATCGCAAAAGTTTCGCCTTCTAATTGCCCCGAAACCGTTAAATTAGTATGTTTTCCGAAGAAATCTTTTTTATAATCGATGTTTCCTTCTTCATTTTTAGGCAGTTTATCCAATGGCAATGAAGTTACTTGGAACATTTCTCCAGCGCCTTCAGCATCTGCGCCGGTAATGATAGGTGTATTTACATATACAAAACCTTGCTCTTGAAAATAGTGATGCACTGCAAAAGCCAAAACTGAGCGTACACGCATAATTGCTCCGAATGCATTGGTTCTAACTCTTAGATGTGCGTTTTCACGAAGAAATTCCAATGAGTGTTTCTTTGGTTGCATTGGGAATTTCTCAGCATCAGAATCACCAAGAATTTCAAGTTTTGTAACCTGAATTTCATATTTTTGACCTGCGCCTTTACTTTCTATTAAAGCACCAGTTACAGAAATAGCAGCTCCGGTTGTAACTCTTTTCAGTGTCTCTTCTGGCGTGTTTTCAAAATCAACAACACATTGGATGTTATTAATGGTCGAACCATCGTTCAACGCAATAAATTGATTGTTTCTAAAAGTTCTTACCCAACCTTTTGCATTGACTTCTGAAATCGTCGTTCCGCTATTTAGTAAGCTTTTAACTTTGGTATGTTTCATTTTAATTTTTTTTTCTAGTGCAAATATAATTTAAAACGGTAAGATTATAAATTTTCTTGGTTTTCGTCTCTATGATCTAAGATGTCTATTGTAGGTTCTTGAAACTCTTGTTCGTTCGCTAGTCGTTTATTGAGTGTCAAAACCAAACACGGCAGCAACATCAAATTGGATAACATTCCAAATAATAATGTTATCGCAATTAAGCCTCCAAGAGCAACTGTTCCTCCAAAACTGGACAAAGTAAAAATCGAAAAGCCCGAAAACAATACAACGGATGTATAAAACATACTTACGCCGGCTTCATTCAATGTAGCAAATACGGATTTTTTTATTCTCCAATTGTATTTGGTTAACTCTTGGCGGTATTGTGCCAAAAAGTGAATCGTATCATCAACTGATAGTCCGAATGCGATACTGAATATCAAAATAGTAGATGGTTTTAATGGAATTCCGAAATAACCCATCAAACCCGCCGTAATTATTAAGGGAAGCAAATTTGGAATTAGCGAAACAACCACCATTTTGAAAGAACGGAACATAAAAACCATTAGCATTGAAATGATAAAAATGGCAAACAATAAAGAGGAAAGCAAATTGTCCAATAGGTATTTTGTGCCTTTTTCGAAAACTAATGCCTTTCCAGTCATCGTAACTTTGTAATGATCCGAAGGAAAAATTTTAGTTGTTTTTTCAAGTAACTCATGCTCCACTTTTTCCATGTTTCCCGTGCCAATGTCTTTCATAAAAGTAGTAATTCGTGCAATACTGCCATCCTTACTGACATAACTTTTCATAATATCTTTATCTGTACTTTTAGTAGCATTTTTGGCGTAACTCAAAATAAAAGCTTGTTCCTGTGATGTTGGCAGATCGTAATATTCAGGATTTCCGTTATAAAAGGCCTGTTTCGAATACTTAACCAAGTTTACGATAGAAATGGGTTTTGAAAGTTCCGGAATCGAATCAATTGTTTTTTGAAGTTCATCCATTTTTTTCAACGTAGAGAGCTTCATAACCCCTTTTTTTATTTTGGTGTCAATGGTAATTTCTAAAGGCATTACACCACCAAACTCTTTTTCAAAGAAAATAATATCTTCAAAAAAACCAGTATTTTTCGGCATATCTTCGGTTAAACTTCCCGAAGTCTTTATGGTTAAAGCTCCAAAAACACTTACAACGAAGAGAACAATCGCAATAATATAAACCTTACTTCGATTGTATCTTACCATTCTCTGAATCCAGTTCATGAATTTTTGAGTATAATTTCGGTTCAGATGTTCCAAGTGTTTTGCTTTTGGAACCGGTTGATAACTATAGTATATTGGGATAATAATCAAACACAAGAAGAATAACGCAACAATACTTACGGATGCTACCAAACCAAATTCTTTCAGCAGTGCGCTATTGGTAATCATAAAAGTCGCAAAACCAGCTGCCGTTGTTAAGTTGGTCATCAACGTTGCTGTTCCAACTCTAGTAATAACACGTTGCAACGCTTTCGCTTTATTTCCGTGACTCAAATATTCCTGTTGGTATTTATTAGTGAGAAAAATACAATTCGGAATTCCGATTACAATTACCAAAGAGGGAATTAGTCCGGTTAAAATCGTAATCTCAAATCGGAAAAGCCCAATGAATCCAAAAGTCCACATTACGCCAAAAATCACAATAAGAACAGCAATTAGCGTGGCTCTGTGAGAACGGAAAAAGAAGAAGAAAATAAACGAAGTAATAAAAAGTGCTGCACCAATAAAAAGACTGATTTCGCCCAAAATACTTTTGGCATTTAGGGTTCGGATGTAGGGCATTCCGGATACTTTCAAATCAATGTTGGTGGCTTTTTCAAACGCTTCCACTTTTGGAATAAAAGTATTTACTATGAAATCTTTTCTTTGCGGTGTATTTACAATTTTTTTATCCAAATAAATGGCTGAACGAATTGTTCCCTCTTTTTTATTGTAGAGCAAGCCCTCGTAGAAAGGAGTTTTGCTAAAAAGTTCAGTTTTGGTGGTTTTTAAATAAGCGGCATTAAGGGCATTTTGTTTGTCAAAAAAGGGAATCAGCTGAAAAGAATTGAGACTGTCGTTTTTTTGTAATTTCTTGATATTATCTACAGAAACCACCAAGTCCACCGCCGATTGTTGCTTCAACTCGTTCATCAATTGACTCCATTTACTAAAGACTTTTGGTGTGAATAATCGGGAATCTTTAGATCCAATAATGATAAGGTTGCCTTCTTCTCCAAATTCTTTCAGAAAAGCATTGTATTCAAGGTTTATTTCGTGATCATCAGGTAGAAGGTTGGCTTCAGTATAAGTAAAATGAATGTGTTTCCATTGAAGAGCTAAAAAAATTGTGATTAGTCCAATCAAACTCAGGATGACTATTCTGTTGCGAAGTACATTTCCGGCTACGAATTCCCAAAATCCTACCTTTATTTTCTTTTTCATTGCAGTTTAAAAACGGTTGCAAAGGTAATCAAATGCTAAAAAGTAACAGTAGGTTTGGGGAAAGTTTTCCTTAATTTGTTGCGTGTAATTCGTGGGATTTTAAATAAAAGGTAATTGCCAAAAAAAAATAAAAAAGATACAGTGCTTTTTAGCATCTTTGTACGCACATCAATTCAGGTTTTTAGATGAGAAACATAAAAAACACTTTATTTTATTTCTTCGTTATCGGCGGTTTCACTGCTATGATGTATTGGACATTAGGCCAGGGGAAATTACTGGAAGTAGGTAGGAAAATTGTATCACCGTCATCTAATGATAGCCAATGGGCGCAGTTTCTTTCTTCATTATTTTACAATTTACAACATCCTTTAGCACTGTTACTATTCCAGATTATTACAATTGTTTTGGTGGCTAGGATTTTTGGCTGGATATTTAGAAAAATTGGGCAACCTTCTGTAATTGGTGAAATCATAGCAGGAATTGTACTTGGTCCATCGCTTTTTGGTTTGTATTTCCATGATTTAAAAGAATCGCTTTTTCCTATTGAATCGTTAGGGAATCTTCAATTATTGAGTCAAGTTGGTCTTATATTTTTCATGTTCGTTATCGGTATGGAACTGGATTTAAAGGTACTTAAAAATAAAGCCAACGATGCGGTAGTCATAAGCCATGCAAGTATTGTAATTCCGTTTGCCTTAGGTATTGGATTGTCATACTTTATTTATAATGAATTTGCTCCAGCTGGAGTAGAGTTTATCTCTTTCAGTTTATTCATGGGAATTGCAATGAGCATTACTGCATTCCCCGTTTTGGCTCGAATTGTTCAGGAACGAGGAATTCATAAAACCCGATTGGGAACCATAGTTATTACTTGTGCTGCTGCCGATGATATAACTGCATGGTGTATTTTAGCAGCTGTTATTGCCATCGTAAAAGCAGGAAGTTTTGTCAGTTCGCTGTACGTTATTGGGCTCGCGATCACCTATGTTATTGTTATGCTTTTTATGGTAAAACCATTTCTAAAAAGAATAGGAGATCTCTATGGTAAAAAGGATAACATCAAAAAACCTGTAGTTGCTATATTTTTCTTAACGCTTATCATATCCTCTTATTTAAGTGAGGTTATCGGCATACATGCTTTGTTTGGTGCCTTTTTAGCGGGTGCTATTATGCCCGATATTGCTAAATTTAGAAGTATATTTATCGAAAAAGTAGAGGATGTTTCGGTAATTTTATTATTGCCTTTGTTCTTTGTTTTCACCGGATTACGTACAGAAATAGGACTAATTAACGAACCTTACCTATGGAAAATTACAGGATTTATCATTTTGGTTGCTGTGGTTGGAAAATTTCTAGGAAGTGCTTTGGCGGCGAGATTTGTTGGACAAAACTGGCGGGATAGTTTAACCATTGGTGCACTGATGAACACTAGAGGTTTGATGGAGTTAGTGGTGCTGAACATTGGTTATGAACTGGGCGTGCTTTCGCCAAAAGTATTTACGATGATGGTAATAATGGCATTAGTAACTACATTTATGACTGGTCCGGCGCTGGATATCATAAATTTTATTTTCAAAACCAAAGACGTTATCATTCCGTCCGAAGTAAAAAGAAGTTCCGATTTTAATATTCTGATTTCTTTTGGTAACCATGAAAAAGGTAAATCATTACTGCGCTTGGCAAATAGTCTAACCAAAAAGCAACAAGATAAGGCAAATGTTACTGCAATGCACTTAACAATTAGCGACGAGATGCATGCTTACAATTTGGAGGAATATGAAAAGGAAACTTTTGAGCCAATAGTAAAAGAATCCAAAAAATTAGAACAAAAAATAACCACTATTTATAAAGCTACAAATGATATGGAAACCGACATAGCTGATATTGCTCGTCAGGGAAAATACGATTTGGTATTAGTTGGTTTAGGAAAATCTATTTATGAAGGAACATTATTAGGAAAAGTACTTGGCTTTACTTCGCGAATCATAAATCCAGATCGATTGCTAGATAAATTTACTGGAAAAGAGGGATTGTTTGAGAATTCACCTTTTGATGATAGAACGCGTCTAATTATTTCAAAAACTAAAACACCACTCGGAATATTAATTGATAAGGATTTGCAGAAAGCCAATAAAGTTTTCATTGGGATTTTTAGCGTTGGAGACGTTTTCCTGATCGATTATGCTCAAAAATTAATTTATAACAATGATTCCCATGTTACCATTTTGGACAACGATGAACACACCAAAAACAACTTTATTGTAGAAAATGCTTTGTCGGTTTTAGAAAATGATTATCAGGATAATATTGAAGTTTTTCATCCAGATCAGCTCAATAAATCTTTTTTAGAGCAACAAGATTTGATAATTTTTAGTTTAGAAACCTGGAAAAAACTTATTGATGATGAAGTGGCTTGGCTGACTGATATCCCATCTGTACTGATACTTAAGCCTTAATTAAAATCCAAAATCAAACACAAAACTCAACTTTATCGCTACATTATCTTCAAATCGAGGCAATTGGTTTGGGCCGTACCGATAAAATCCTGTTAGTCCAAATCCTTTGTAAATTTGATTCAGTTCGATTCCAGATTCAAAAAAGCCTCTGGCTAATGTTTTGTATCCAATGCCAATATGGCGTTCAGGATTTTGTAGATTTCCCCAAGCCAATCTTGTCACCAATATAAATGCGGGCTTCACTTTATTGAATAGTTCGACTCTTTTAAAACCGTGTTTCAGCTGAAGCATCACGTATTGGCTCGAAAAAAACTCATTGAAGTACATCGTTTCAAAACTGTTTTTGCCTGCAATAGTAACGCGTTGTAAAATATTGTCTTTAGTCAAATTATTGGGCGAAGTATTGTAAAGATGCGTCAAAGGCAAAGCGCCAAAAGCATATCCGGCCTGAAGTAAAACCGCTGATTTCTGTCCGTTCAAATATTTTTGTTCGTATTCGACTCGTGCATCAATTTTTCCGAAATCGAAATCATTCGCCAAGAAATTCGGCAGCGATTTGGTAAACTGAAAAGCGAATTTTGGAAATCTTTTTTCGAATTCTATTTTACCACTTGGCGCCTGCATATAATCACTTAGAGGATTCCATTGCACAGCAACCATCGCAGTTGACATCGTAAAATCACTATACAAACGGTTGTTAAAATTGAATGCATAATTGAATAAGGGACTTATTTCGCTGTAGGCAAGCTGCCAAATGGTTTCCGTTTTCGGAATGATTTTCGTCTCAATATAACCGCGCCATGTTTTGTGATTATAAAAAGTGCTAATATTTATGGGACGCGGATCATAAATCTTGAAAACACGTTTGTCTGTGGCAAAACTTACACTCGCAATCTCACGAACATCATCAGTATAAGAGCCGCCAACCCATGTGTTTGAAAAATTCCCAACCCTAATCGCTGTTCCAATATTATACTTTAAAGCCTCGTCTTTTAAACCGTAAGCGGTGTAGCCTTCAAAACGAATTTTTTTAGAAAACCGATCATTTGTAATGCCGCCAATTCCTAAACGAAAGCCTTCAAAATTATTATAGCTTAACAGGTACCGCAAGTCAAAGTCAAAAAAAGCTACCGGAATATAACCCGTGAATATTTTTCGTCCCAGTCTGATTTTGCGCTCAATATTCTGTTTAGCGACGACGCTGTCTAAAACCAAATAAGTCCTTTCACTTCTTTTATCCAGACTATCTGTTCTGTTTTGATTCCAAAATGCATCGTCTCTTTTGCTTGCATTATTTTTAACTTCAATAGCAATTGCGGATTTTTTTATTTTCAGTTTGCTGTTGGCGACCAAATCAAAAACTTGCATTTCTGAGGAAAGATAAGTGTAATCAGAAGCGACTTTTTTAGT
>Ga0105047_10002003_pt1 | contig 36528 bp, 30 predicted proteins | sample MAT04_FD_78384 | JGI IMG/M metagenome (GOLD analysis project Ga0105047, IMG submission 78384) | Freshwater microbial communities from Lake Fryxell liftoff mats and glacier meltwater in Antarctica - MAT-04 (megahit assembly) | ecosystem: Environmental > Aquatic > Freshwater > Ice > Liftoff... | reverse complement strand
GCCTTCTCGGATTCGACTGGACTCTTCAGCGGCTCCCACGCCGGTGACGAGGCTGGTGTGCGCTTCGGTCACCCCGGAACGCTCGGCAACGGCGTCACGGTCGACGACTACGCCTACCCGTACACCGGTGGCAACCGGAACCCGGCAACGGATGGGTCGGTCATCACCACCAAGGCGTGCACGCCGCCACTGGTCCCCGGACCATGCGTGTGACCGCAGTCCACTGACGGCTCCGGCCTGACGTGATCGCTGGTGCCCCGGACCTCGGTCCGGGGCACCACCGCGTCCGGGGTCGGTGCCACACTGCTGCCGTGCTCGAGCTCGGTGGCGTCCTGTCGTTCGACGACGTGGAGCTCGAGGTCGCGCCCGGGGAGCGGATCATCGACGGGCTCACCCTCGAGGTCCCGCTCGACGGCATCACCGTGTTGGTCGGACGGTCGGGGTCGGGCAAGTCGACCTTGCTTCGATTGTGCAACCGACTGGAGGTCCCGACGCGCGGCACGGTGGCCTATGGCGGGCGCAGCGCCGGCGACCTCGACGTGCTGGCGCTGCGGCGCCAGGTGGGCATGGTCTTCCAGCACCCCGTCCGCTTTGCCGGCACGGTGCGCGACAACCTGCTCGTGGCCGTGCCCTCGGCCGGCGACGACGAGCTGCGACGCGTGCTGGCCCGCAGTGCGGTCGATGGCGACCTGCTGGACCGGGAGGCGGCGGACCTGTCGGGGGGCGAGGCCCAGCGGATGTGCCTGGCCAGGACGCTGCTCACCGAGCCGCAGATGCTGCTCATGGACGAGGTCACGTCATCGCTCGATCCGGACGCTCGACGGAGCATCGAGGAGCTCACGCTCTCGTTGGTCGACGACGGGATGGCCGTGCTGTGGGTCACCCACGACCTCGACCAGGCCCATCGGCTCAGCAGTCGGGTCGTCGTGATCGAGTCGGGGCGTGTGGCTGTTCCTGACGAGGCGCAGCGGTTCCTGGCCGGTGCGTCCGACGACATCGACCCCGTGACCGGCGAGGCGGCGTCGTGAGCACCACAGGCATCGGCTGGGAAGGCCTGGCGGCCTCGACGGTCTTGGTGGCGGTGGCCGTGGGTCTTTCCCTGTGGCGGGGGCTGGGCCTCGAGCGCACGCTGCTGTGGGCCTCGGGTCGGGCCGCGGTGCAGCTCACGGCTGTCGGCCTCGGCCTCGGGCTGGTGCTGGCGCCCGACACCCCGGTGGCGTGGGCCTGGGCTTGGGTGGTGGGCATGGTCGTGTTCGCGGCGGTGACCGTGCGCCGGCGGGCGCCGGAGGTGCCCGACGCCTTCGCCCTCGCCCTCGCCGCCAACGCCGTCGTCGTCGTGGTCAGCCTCGGCGTGATCTTCGGCTTCGGCATCTTCCCGGTCGAGGCGCGCACGATCATCCCCTTGGGCGGGATGATGATCGGGAACTCGATGACGGCCACGGTGGTGGCGGCCAGACGGATCGTGGGCGAACTGTCCGACAAGCGGAGCGAGGTCGAGGCTCGACTGGCCCTCGGCCAGCCGTCCGCGGAAGCGTCCCGGCCCTATGTCCGTGCGGCTCTGCGCACGGCCTTGACGAGCCAGATCGAGAGCACGAAGGCCGTCGGCCTGGTCTTCCTCCCCGGGGCCATGACCGGGCTCGTCTTGGCCGGGGTCGACGCCGCCGACGCCGTGCAGGTCCAGCTCGCCATCATGTACCTGATCCTGGGCTCGGTGGTCACGAGCGTCACGGTCGTGTCGCTCGGGCTCACCCACCGGCTCTTCACCCCCGACCATCGCCTCGTGCGCCTGATCCGGGTCGACGCGTGACGCTGCTCGTGCCCGAGCGGCCGTGCGGCGACCGGTAGCCTGCGGCCATGGCGAAACGCTTCGTGATCATCGGTGGAGGTCCTGCGGGCAACCAGTGCGCCACGCTTGCCGCCCGGTTGGGTGCCGACGTCACCCTGATCGAGCGCGACGTCGTCGGCGGTGCCGCGCACCTGTGGGACTGCATCCCGTCGAAGGCCATGATCGCCACCGGCGGCGCGCTGACGATGATCAACGGTGCCGAGGGCATGGGGCTGACCAAGGTGGCAGCCGAGCTCGACTTCGAGGCCTTGCGCAGCCGGATCACCGCCATCCAGGAGCGCCTCCGCTCGTCGACCTCTGGGCTGCTCGAGAGCCAAGGCGTTCGCCTGCTCGAGGGCTTCGGTCGCCTGACCGGCCCGAACACCGTCGTTGCCGCCACGCCCGACGGCGACGTCGAGGTGGAGGCCGACGTCATCCTGTTGGCGACGGGGAGTCGGCCCCGCGTGCCCGACTGGGCGCCGATCGACGGCCGTCGGGTGCTCACCACCCGCGACGCCTACCCGCCCCCCGAACTGCCGGAGACCCTCATCGTCATCGGCTCCGGGGTGACCGGCGTGGAGTTCGTGCACATGTTCTCGTCGTTCGGCTGCAACGTCGGGTTGATCGTCAGCCGTCAGCAGGTGCTCCCGAAGAAGGATCCAGAGGTGGCCGCCGCGCTGGAGGAAGACTTCTTGCGCCGTGGGGTGCGGCTCTACATCGGCGCCCGGGCCGAGGGCATCGACGTGGAAGGCGATCAGGTCACGGTGCGCTGCGACGATGGCCGACGGATCACCGGGACCCACGTGCTGCTGGCCATCGGCGCCATTCCCAACAGCGAACACCTCGGACTCGAGGCTGCGGGCGTGGCCTCCGATCACGGCTACGTGCAGGTGAACCACAACCTGCAGTCGTCGGTGCCCCACATCTACGCAGCCGGCGACCTGTCCGGCAAGCTGCCGCTGTCCTCGGTGGCATCGATGCAGGGTCGCAAGATCGCCGAGCACGCCATGGGTCTCCACGTCGGCCCGCACAAGCACCTCGACTACGAGAAGGCGGCGTCGGCCATCTTCACCGTGCCCGAGATCGCCGACGTCGGCCTGGCCGAGGCCGACGCCTTCGCCGAGGGCCGGAAGATCCGGGTGACCAAGGTGCCGTTCTCGGCCAACGCCAAGGCCCTCATCGAGAACGAACCGCGGGGCTTCGTGAAGATCCTCTCCGATCCGGCCACGGGCGTCGTGCTCGGCGGCTCGATCGTCGGTCGGCACGCCGCCGAGCTCATCTCGGTCCTGGCGCTGGCTGTGACCGCCGGGCTCAGGGTCGGCGACATCGTCGAGAGCTTGCTGGTGCATCCGGCGCTGGCGGAGGCGCTGGCGGACGCAGCCGAGTGACCGAGAAGCGGACGCCGCCCGGCGAGGACGACTTCCCCGTGTCCGGCCCGAACGCGCTCGGTTCGGTCGGCGCCCGCGTGCTCGCCTTCATCATCGACTCGTTCATCCTCTTCATCCCCACCGCGGCCGTGATCCTGGTCTTCTTCATCGAGTGGGTCGGCGACGAGGTGCAGCTCGTGGAGCTGCCGTGGTGGTTCGTCCCCGGCCAGGTGGCGTTGCAGGTCCTCTACCAGACGATCCTGGTGGGCACGTGGGGCACGACGGTGGGCAAGTGGGCCCTCGGCCTCAAGATCGTCCGGTATACCGACGGGACGCGACCCGACCTGGCCCGCGCCGCCCAGCGAGCGCTGGTGCCGGCCTTGCCGGCGGTGCTGCCCATCGACATCGCCGGCATGTTGTCGGCCGGTGTGTCAGCCACCTTCGTGTTCCTGCCGTTACGTCGCGGCTGGCCGGATCTCTACGCCGGCACCATCGTCGTCCGCACCCGCTGAGCCTGGTCAGTCGCCGATGATGACCACGACGTCCCCGGAGCCGACCGAATCGCCGGGGGCGACCTTGATCTCGGCCACCGTGCCCGCCTTGTCGGCGGTGATGTTGTTCTCCATCTTCATGGCTTCGAGCACGCAGATGGCCTGGCCGACCTCGACCTCTTGGCCGACCTCCACGAGGATTTTCACGATGGTGCCCTGCATGGGCACCATCACTGCGCCGGAGCCGGCGCCGCGGGCCGCACCCGAGCTGCTGCCCCCACGACGCGGACGAGGTCCGGCCGCCTTGGTGCCACCGCCCGCTGCGGCGTAGGTCGCCGACTCGGCCACCCACACGCTCACGCCGAAGCGCTTGCCGTCGACCTCGACGTCGACGTCTCGACGGACCTTGGCCTCACCATCGCCGTCACCCACGATGACGGGCGACGAGGAGATGCCGGTGAGGTCGAGGGTGTCCTCGACCCACTTGGTGGAGTGTCGAGCGGCGCGGAAGTCGGGATGCTCGAGGATGGCGATGTCGGCCGGGATGGTGGTGGCGATGCCGTCGATGCGGAACTCCCGAAGCGCCCGGAGGGTGCGGTCGATAGCGATCTCGCGGGTGGCGCCCCAGCAGATCAGCTTGCCGACGAGGTTGTCGTAGTACTGGCTGACCTCGTCGCCCGACTCGTAGCCGCCGTCCCATCGGGTGCCGAAGCCCTGCGGCGGGACGAGGGTGCCGATCCGGCCCGGCGACGGGAGGAATCGGCCCTCCGCTGGGTCCTCGGCGTTGATGCGGATCTCGACGGCGTGCCCGCGCCGTTCGATGCCATCCTGCGTGATGGACAGTGGCTCACCCGCTGCGACTCGCAGCTGCTCGGCCACGAGGTCCACGCCGGTCACCATCTCGGTGACCGGGTGCTCGACCTGCAGACGGGTGTTCATCTCCAAGAAGTAGAACTCGCCGTCCTGGAACAGGAACTCGACCGTGCCGGCGTTGACGTACCCGCAGGCAGCGGCGACCTTCACGGCGGCTGCGCCCATGGCCTGGCGGACGTCGTCGGGGAACTCGGCCGCCGGGCTCTCTTCGACGAGCTTCTGGTGGCGACGCTGGGCCGAACAGTCTCGCTCGCCGAGCCAGACATAGTTGCCGTGGGTGTCGCCGATGATCTGCATCTCGATGTGGCGAGGCCACGTCAGATAGCGCTCGACGTAGCACTCGTCGCGGCCGAAGCCCTTGAGCGACTCGGACTGGGCCGAGGCCAGCGCCTCGTGGGCCTCGGACGCCTCACGCACCACGCGCATGCCGCGTCCGCCACCGCCGAAGGCTGCCTTGATGGCCACAGGCCAGCCGAACTCCTCGCCGAAGGCCACGACCTCGTCACCGTGGTCCAGGAACTGGGTCGTTCCCGGCACACCTTGCACGCCGGCGGCCTGCGCCGCGATCCGGCTCGAGACCTTGTCACCCATGACCTCGATGGCCTCGGGCGGCGGGCCGATGAAGGTGACCCCACGAGCGGTGATGGCCCGGGCGAACTCGGTGTTCTCCGAGAAGAACCCGTAGCCGGGATGGACTGCATCAGCACCGGACCGCTCGATGATCTCGAGGATCTTCTCGGTGTTCAGGTAGCTCTCCGCCGCCGTGGTGCCACCGAGGGCGTAGGCCTCGTCAGCCAGGCGAGCGTGGAGGGCATCGCGGTCGAGATCCGAGTACACCGCAACGGTGGCGATGCCCAGCTCCTGACAGGCGCGGATGACACGAACAGCGATTTCGCCGCGGTTGGCGATGAGGACCTTGGTCAACATGATCCCCAATGTTTAGGGGGCGGACGAGGGTCCACGCCAGATCGGTTCGACGACGAACTCGATCTGGCGCAGGATGCGGTCACCATGACCCTCGACGATGACCTCCATCGACTGCGCGGCAGCGTCGGCGACACCCGGTTCCGGCAGGTCGACTGGGTGGCCGTGACCGGGTCGACCAACACCGATCTGCTGGTGCGCGCCGCCGATCCGACCATCTCCGACGTTGTGCTCGTGGCCGACGAGCAGACCGCCGGACGTGGCCGCCGCGGCCGCACTTGGACCGCTCCCGCGGGTGCGTCCCTGCTGTTCTCCGTGCTCGTTCGGCCGTTGCTCGACCCCGACCAGCTGCCCCTGGTCACCCAGGCCACGGCGTTGGCTGCACGCGACGCTTGCTCGGCGGTGGCCGGGGTGGACGTGGGGGTGAAGTGGCCGAACGACCTGGTGATCGAAACGGAGGGCGGCACACGCAAGGTGGCGGGCCTGCTGGCCGAGTCCCGGCTGGGCGACGGAGGCGTCGAGGCAGTGGTGGTGGGGCTCGGGCTCAACGTCAACTGGCCGACCGAGCTTCCCGCCGACCTGGTCGAGGTTGCCGTGGCCCTCAACCACGTGGCCGGCCGATCGGTCGATCGGGTGGCGCTGCTCGGCGCCCTGCTCGTCTCGCTCGACCGCCGGCTCGACGCCCTCACCTCGTCGGACGGTCGCCACTCCCTTCGTGCCGCGGCACGCCAGGCCAGCGCCACCCTCGGCCGTCGGGTCGTGGTCGACCTCGACGGCGCCGTGCTCATGGGGAAGGCCGTCGACCTCCTCGACTCCGGCGAGCTCGTGGTCGACGTCGACGGCGAAGGGCGACGAGTGGTGCGGGTGGGCGATGTCCACCACCTGCGCGTCGAAGGCCCACCGGGTTGACGTCGGAGTGGTCGAACGTCGTCAGGGATCGCTGGCGGCGGCTGCCAGCGCGGCGAAGGCGTCGGCCGCTGCACGCGTGGCCGGTCCGCCGACCGTGGTCAGCGGCCGACCGTCGATGGACCCGATGGCCTGCACATCGCGGGTTGAGGAGGTGAGGAACGCCTCGGACACCGAGTCCAGTTCGGCGAAGGGGAGGTCGGCTTCGACGATCCTCGGGACCGCCTCGAGCACGAGCTCGCGGGTGATGCCTGCCAAGCACCCGCTGCGCAGCGGCGGGGTGACCAGCACACCGTCGGCCACCACGAACACGTTCGATCCGGTTCCCTCGCACAGCATGCCCGCGGTGTTGGCCAGCAGGGCCTCCGAGCAGCCTTCGGCGTTGGCCCGAGCCAGAGCGATCACGTTGTCGGCATAGGACGTCGTCTTGAGCCCGGCGGTGGCGGCACGCTCGTTTCGGGTCCACGGCACGGTGACCACGTCGGTGCTCGGCGCGTTGACCGGCAGGTCCGCGGTGGCCAGCACGATCGTGGCCGGAGAACCACCACGGCCGGAGCCGAGTGGGGCGACGCCCGAGGTCACCGTGATGCGTAGTCGACCAACGACCACGTCGTTGGCGGCGAGCACCTCGGTGGCTCGGGCCCGAAGCTCGTCGTCGTCGACCCCGACCTCGATGCCGAGCCCGTGCGCCGATCGACGGAGGCGTCGGAGGTGGCGGGCCATGGCGAAAGGCTCGCGGGCGGTGACCTTCACCGTCTCGAACACGCCGTCACCCACGGTGAACCCGTGGTCGAGCACGCTGAGCCCGGCCGTGTCCGCAGCCACCAGTGAACCGTTGAGCGACAGGTGGTCGTGGGCGTCGTGCACGGCCTGATCGTCGCCGCTGGGCGATGCTCAGGCAAGTGCAGGGGCGGTGGGGCGCGGCGACGAGGCCACATCGAGCAGGCGGCTCGCCTTGAGCTCGGTCTCCGCCCACTCGGCGGCTGGCTCCGAACCCCACGTGATCCCACCACCCGTGCCCAGGTGCAGGGCGTCGTCGTGGATCCAGAACGTGCGGATGGCCACATTCAGCTCGCCCTGCCGACGATCGGCATCGACCCAGCCGATGGCGCCGCAGTAGGGGCCACGTGGAACGGGCTCCAGGCGCCGGAGGTGCTCGAGGGCGGCGATCTTCGGCGCGCCCGTCACTGAACCCGGCGGGAAGGTGGCCGCGAAGATGTCGGCCCAGCCGAGCCCGTCGCACAGCTCGCCCTGCACGGTGCTGACGAGGTGGAAGAGGCCGGGATGCGCCTCGACGGCCAAGAGGTCCGGCACGCGGACCGAGCTGGGTCGGCAGATGCGACCCAAGTCGTTGCGCACCAGATCGACGATCATCACGTTCTCGGCTCGGTCCTTGTCCAGGAACCCGTCGGCCGTGGCCGCCGTGCCCTTGATCGGCGACGACCACACGGCTCGGCCGTCACGGGCCATGAATCGCTCGGGCGATGCCGAGGCCACGGCGATCCCGTGCGAGGGCAAGCGCACGACGGCGTGATAGGGCGACGGGTTGCCGAGCGCCAGCGCGGCACCGAGCGCGGCGATGTCGGTCGAACGGCCGGGAGGTGCGACGGGCAATGGCGCCGTCAGCCGTCGCGTCAGGTTGACCTGGTAGACGTCGCCCGCGGCGATCGACCTGCGGATGGAGGCGACGCCGTCCTCGAAGGCCTGGCGATCCAGGCTGGACGTCCAGCTGTCGGCGTCGGGTCCCGACCACAGTGGACCCGGCCAGGGCCGTGCCGGTCGGGCACGACGGAACCGAGCGCACACCGCCGCGCCCTCGAACGGCGCCACCACGGCCCACATGCCTTCGCTGTCGAGGGCGCTGAGGTCGTCGGTGACATCGACCAGATCGGTGAGGAGGCGGTCGCCCACGACGGCGAGCGGCTCGCCCGCGCCCCCGCCGGGCGTCATGAGAAGCCGTCCGGGGGGCGACTCGCGACCAGGGACCGAGCTACGTGCATGGGTCCAGCGTACGATCCGGCCTCATGGACCTGGAACTCACCGACGAACAGAACGCCTTCCGCAAGGTCGTGGCCGACTTCGCCGCCAGCGAGGTGGCCCCCCACGCCGAGGCCTGGGACCGCGACCACACGTTCCCGATCGACGTGGTGCGGGCCATGGGCGACCTCGGCCTGTTCGGCATCCCTTTCCCCGAGGAGTACGGCGGCGGGGGCGGCGATCTCACGACGTTGTGCGTCGCCATCGAGGAGCTCGCCGTGGTCGACCAGTCGGTGGCCATCACCCTCGAAGCCGGCGTCGGCCTCGGTGCCAATCCCATCTTCCACTTCGGCACCGAAGCGCAGCGCCAGCAGTGGCTGCCGGATCTCATCGCCGGGACGACGATCGCCGGGTTCGGTCTCACCGAGCCCGACGCGGGCAGCGATGCGGGCAGCACCCGCACGCAGGCGCGGCTCGACGAGGTCACGGGCGAGTGGGTCATCTCGGGGGAGGAGGCGTTCATCACCAACTCCGGCACCGACATGACGTCGCTCGTGACCATCACCGCCGTGACCGGTTCCACCGGCGGTCGTCCGGAGATCTCCACGATCATCGTGCCCGCCGGAACCGACGGGTTCGTCGTGGATCCGCCGTACCGCAAGATGGGTTGGCACGCCTCGGACACGCACGGGTTGCGCTTCGACGAGTGCCGGGTGCCCGCCGACCACCTCCTCGGCGAGCGCGGCCGTGGCTTCGCCAACTTCCTGGCCATCCTCGACGAGGGGCGCGTGGCCATCGCCGCCCTCGCCGTCGGTGTCATCCGGGCCTGCCTGCTCGAGTCGGCGCGCTACGCCAACGATCGCATGACGTTCGGCCGGCCGATCGGGTCCAACCAGGCCATCGCCTTCAAGGTGGCTGACCTCGCCGTCATGGCCGAGAACGCCCGGCTGCTCACCTATCGCGCCGCCGCCCTGCGTGACGCGGGGCGGCCGTTCAAGACCGAGGCGGCCATGGCCAAGCTCTACGCCACCGAGGCGGCGGTCACCGCCACGCGCGAGGCCACCCAGATCTTCGGGGGCTACGGCTTCATGGACGAGACGCTCGTAGCCCGGCACTACCGCGACGCCAAGATCCTTGAGATCGGTGAGGGCACCAGCGAGGTGCAGCGCCTCGTGATCGCTCGGGCGCTCGGCATGCCCCTCGGCTGAAGGGCCGGCCGAGGGTACTCGACGACCTGACGAAGAACGTCGGTCGGGCTGCCACGGCGGGTGTTGTACCCACTGGTAACCTCGGCATCGTGCCTTTCCCCCCGGCGGCCGAGGATGGTCGTGGGCCCGTCGTCCGCGACGAGCCCGACGACGTCCCCATCTTGGATGACGCCCCATCGCCGGTTCGTCGACGCCGGACATGGCGCCAACGATTGGCCATCGCTGTGAACCTGCTGGTCGTCATCGTGTGCCTGACGGCCGCCATGGCCCTCACCCGCTACCACGAGGACGTGCAGCAGATCGAGCGGATCTCCGCGGCCGGCACGCTCACCGAGATCACCGAGCCGCTCGACCCCCAGAACTTCCTGTTGGTGGGGGTCGACAACGCCGAGGGCCTCGAGTCGGGCGATCCCGTGCTCGCGGGCCGCAACCAGACGTCGTTGCTGTCGGACACGATCATGCTGCTCCGGGTCGATCCCAACGCCAACCGGGCGTGGCTCGTGTCCATCCCGCGCGACCTGTACGTGCCCATCGCCGGCACCGGTTCGAGGGACAAGATCAACGCCGCCTTGGCCCTCGGCGGTCACGAACGCCTGATCCAGACGATCCAGGACGACTTCGGGATCCCCATCCACCACTACGTCCAGGTCAACTTCCAGGGCTTCAAGGACCTGGTCGACATCATCGACGGCGTGCCCGTGTGGTTCAACTACCCGGCACGTGACAAGAACACCGGGCTCGACGTGCCGACCCCGGGCTGTGTGACGCTCGAAGGCGATCAGGCCCTGGCCTATGTGCGCTCTCGCTACTACCAGTCGGAGATCGACGGTCGGTGGGTGGCCGATCCGAGCTCGGACTACGGACGCATCCGACGTCAGCAGGCCTTCCTCCGCTCGGCGCTCGACAAGGCCATCTCTCTCGGGGCCCGCAACCCGATCGAGCTCCAACGCATGATCGAGGCAGCGCAGGGCGAGGTCGGCCTCGACGACACCCTGAGCTTGCGCACCCTGCTCGACATCGGCGATCGCTTCCGGGAGTTCGACCCGGCCTCGCTCGAGGTGCTGACGCTGCCGACACGCGGCGGCATGGCGGGCAAGGCGAGCGTCGTGTTCCTGCTCGACGCCGAAGCGCAGCCGATGTTCGAGGTGTTCCGAGGCAACAGCATCCTGGGCAACGCGCTGGCGCTCGTGCGGGTCGAGATCCGCAACGGGTCCGGCGTGGTCGGCCAGGGCCGCGACGTCAGCGTCGACCTCTCGCGCGCCGGGTTCACCGTCACCCGGGCGGTCGATGGTGCCGATTTCCGCAACGACCGCACGATCATCCGCTACGCCCCCGGCCAGCTCGTGCCGGCCGTGGTCCTGGCCCGCTACCTCGAAGGCGAGGAGGCGGTGATCGAGGAGTCGGACGAGGACCTCGGCGACACCGGCGTCGTGCTCGTCACCGGGGACGACTGGAAGGGCATACGGGCCGAACCTCGCCCGATCGAGGACTTCGCCGACCTGCTGCCCGACGCACCGACGCCAACGACGATCGATCCCGCACCCCCGACGCCGAGCGACGCCGACGCCGCGTCGACCACGACGTCGACGACGTCGCCGTCCCACGTGCCCGAGCCACCTCCCGGGGTGAGCTGCGGGTGACGGCCACGACCATGGAACCCACCAAGATCGCCGTGATCGGCGCCGGCTACGTCGGACTCACCACGGCGGCATGCTTCGCTTCGCTGGGGCACGACGTGCTGTGTGCCGACATCGACCCCCAGCGCGTCGCCACCCTCCAGCAGGGGGACCTCCCCATCTACGAGCCGGGGTTGAGCGAGCTCGTCCGAGCCGGGGTCGAGGCCGGGCGGCTCGAGTTCGTGCTGGGCGCGGCCAACGCCGTGGTCGGGCGGTCGTTCGTGTACCTGTGCGTGCCGACGCCGCAGGGCTTCGACGGTGCCGCCGACCTCAGCTACCTGGAGGCCGCGGCCAAGGAGATCGCGGCGGTCGTCGAGCCCGGCGCGGTGGTCGTCAACAAGTCCACCGTGCCCGTGGGCTCCGCCCGGCTGGTGGAGGGGTTCCTCGACCGCAACGACGTCTCGGTCGTGTCCAACCCGGAGTTCCTTCGTGAAGGGTCGGCAGTAGGTGACTTCCTGCACCCCGACCGCGTGGTGATCGGCGGCGACGACCTCGATGCCGCGGCCCGGGTCGCCACGCTGTACGACGCCATCGATGCTCCGGTCATGCTCACCGACCCGGCGTCGGCCGAGACCATCAAGTACGTCTCGAACGCCTACCTGGCCACCAAGATCTCGTTCGTCAACGCGGTGGCTGCGGTGTGCGAGGCGGTCGACGCCAATGTGTCCGACGTGGTCGCCGCCATGGGCATGGACAACCGGATCGGCAGCGGCTTCCTGTCACCCGGCCCGGGGTTCGGTGGGAGCTGCTTCCCGAAGGACGTGCGGGCGCTGATCCACATCTCCGAGAGCGCCGGCTACAACTTCAGCTTGCTCCGCGGCGTGCTGGTGGTGAACGACGAGCAGTTCGACCGCGTGGTCGACAAGGTCCACCAACTGATCGGTCCCGACCTCGTGGGCGTGTCGGTGGCGGCGTGGGGGCTGGCGTTCAAGGCCGGCACCGACGACCTGCGAGCCTCGCCGGCCCTCGAGGTCATCCAACGCCTCGTGGCCCGCGGGGCCACGGTGCGGGCCCACGATCCCGCCATCGACGCTGGCCGGCAGATCGCCGAGGGGCTCGAGGTGGTGGCCGACGGCTACGCCGCGTGCGAAGACGCCGACGTCCTGGTGGTGCTCACCGAGTGGGAGGACTTCCGGACCATGGACCTGGCCAAGGTCCGGGGCTCGATGCGGCGACCGCTGGTCGTCGATGCCCGCAACCTGCTCGACCGCTCCGAGCTGCAGGAGTTCGGCTTCACCTCGCTCGGGATCGGACGCAACTGATGGGACACATCGTGGTCACCGGCGGCGCCGGCTTCGTGGGTTCGCACCTGAACGACGCCCTGCTCGCCGCCGGACACGACGTCGTGGCCGTCGACAACCTCGTCACCGGTTCGGTCGACAACATCGGCCACCTCCTCGACGAGCGCCGGTTCACGTTCGTCGAGCACGACATCACCCGGCCGCTGCCGGATCTCGGCGCCGTCGACGCCATCCTCCACTTCGCCAGCCCGGCATCGCCCGTCGACTACCTCGAGCTCCCGATCGAGACGCTCGAGGTGGGCAGCCTGGGCACCATGCATGTGCTGCAGCTCGCCCGCGACGCCGGCGCCAGGGTGGTGCTCGCCTCCACCAGCGAGGTCTACGGCGATCCCCACGTTCACCCGCAGGTCGAGGAGTACTGGGGCAACGTGAACCCCATCGGCCCGCGCAGCGTGTACGACGAGGCAAAGCGCTTCTCCGAGGCGGTGACCATGGCGTACCACCGCACCTTCGGCGTGTCTGTCGGCATCATCCGCATCTTCAACACCTACGGCCCGCGCATGCGGCCGTCGGATGGGCGGGTCGTGTCGAACTTCATCCGCCAAGCGCTGGCCGGGGAGCCGTTGACGATCTACGGCGACGGGAGCCAGACGCGGTCGTTCTGCTACGTGAGCGATCTCGTACGGGGGATCGTGGCCGTCATGGACAGCGAGGAGGTGGGTCCGCTCAACCTCGGCAACCCCGGCGAGTTCACCATGCTCGAGCTGGCCGAGGTCGTGCTCGACGTCACCGGGTCCACGAGCGCCGTCGTCCACGAGTCCCTTCCGGTCGATGACCCCAAGCAGCGCAAGCCCGACATCACGAAGATGGGCGAGCGTCTCGGATGGGACCCCGAGGTCGCGCTGCGAGATGGCGTGGCGCGCACGGCCGCATGGTTCCGCTCGTTCGACGAGGTCGAGGGATGAAGTGCTCGTGAACGGTAGGCTCCTTGCCCATGTCCGTCTCGTCGCCGTTCGCCTGGCCTGACCACCGGGTCCTCGTCACCGGGGGCACGGGGTTCCTCGGCCGTGCCGTCGTGTCCGCGCTGGACGCACGTGGCGCGAAGCACATCGCCACCCCGTCGAGCACCGACGCCGACCTCCGAGACCGTGAGGCGGTGACGAGGCTCTTCGCTGACGTCCAGCCCGATCTGGTCATCCACCTAGCGGCGCGCGTCGGCGGGATCGGCGCCAACATGGCCCGACCGTCCGACCTCTACCTCGACAACCTCCTGATGGGCACCTACGTGATCGACGAGGCCCGCCGTCGAGCGACGCCGAAGTCCGTGATCGTGGGCACCATCTGCTCCTATCCCAAGCACACGCCCGTGCCCTTCCAGGAGTCGTCGCTGTGGCAGGGGTACCCGGAGGAGACCAACGCCCCCTACGGCATCGCCAAACTGGCCCAGCTGGTGCAGCTCCAGGCCAACCGAGCCCAGTACGGCCAGAACGGCATCTACCTGATGCCCACCAACCTCTACGGGCCAGGCGACAAGTTCCACAGCGCCGTGTCGCACGTCATCCCCGCCTTGATCAAGAAGGCAGTCGAGGCCAAGGAGTCCGGGGCCGACGCCTTCGAGGTGTGGGGCACGGGCAGCGCCAGTCGGGAGTTCCTCTACGTCGACGACGCCGCCGAAGGCATCCTGTTGGCCGCGGAGCGCTACGACGGCGAGGAGCCGGTGAACCTCGGGGCTGACCAGGAGCTGCCCATCCGCGACCTGGTGGAGCAGATCGTGGAGGTCGTGGGCTTCACCGGGGAGATCAAGTGGGACACAACGAAGCCTGACGGGCAGCCCCGGCGTGGCGTCGATGCGTCCCGTGCCGCCGAACGCTTCGGGTTCAAGGCGCAGGTGTCGTTCGAGGAGGGCCTCCGCCGCACGGTGGCCTGGTACCTCGAGCACCGTGACGAGGCGGTCGCCCGCGACCTCTGAGTCCGTCCGTGTGAGCCGGAAGGTCCACGATGCGTGCCAGACTCCGGGCATGGCCACCGAGGAGCGCAGCGGCCCTCGGGTGGCGGTCGTCCTCGAGCAGTGCTGGCATCGTGTCCCGGGCGGGACGGCCCGAGCCGCGCTCGACAGCGTCGACGCACTGCTGGCCTGCACCGACCTGCGCCTGATCGGCGTCGCCGCCCGCCACCGCGAACCGCCGGTGACGCCCTGGCGGCCCGCTATCCCCGTCCGCCAGTTGCCGCTGGGCCGTCGGGTGCTCTACGAGCTCTGGCACGGCGTCCGATGGCCTACGGTGCAAGCGGCCACCGGCTCGGTCGACGTGATCCATGCCACGGGCCTCGCCGTGCCGCCCCCCAGCGCCCCGTTGGTGGTCACCATCAACGACCTGGCGTTCGTGCACGAGCCGGCCCACTTCACGCCGCACGGCCTCCGGTTCTTCCATCGCTCGCTGGAGCTGACGGCCCGTGACGCCGACATCGTTGTCGTGCCCTCGGAGGCCACGCGCCGAGACTGCCTCGACCAGGGTATCGACGCTCGTCGACTGGTGATGGTGCCCTACGGGATCGACGCCGAGCTCGTCGACCTCGCCAACGCGTCGGCTCGGCTGGCCGCCCTCGGCGTCCAGCGTCCGTTCATCTTGTGGGTGGGCACGGTCGAGCCGCGCAAGAACCTGGGCACGGTGGTGGCCGTGCACCGCGAGCTGCGCCGACGACGCGACGTCGACCTCGTGCTCGTGGGGCCCGCCGGCTGGCACACCGACCTCGAGGGCATCCTGGGCGCCGACCGCGACGGGGTGCACGTGCTCGGTTTCCTCTCGTCCGACGACCTTCGTGCGGCGTACCGGGCTGCGTCGGTGTGCCTCTACCCCAGCCTGCGGGAGGGCTTCGGCCTCCCCGTCCTCGAGGCCATGGCCCAGGCGACCGCGGTGGTCACGTCCCGTGGGACGGCGACCGAGGAGGTGGTCGGGTCGGACGGTCGGGCCGGCGCCGCCGTCGATCCCCTCGATGTGGACGCGCTGGTCGATGCCGTGGATGCCCTGCTCGAACCCGACGTCGGGGCGCGGGCGGGCGCAGCCGCTCGAGGGCGCGCTGGGCTGTTCACCTGGGCGGCCACGGCGGCTGGCCTCGAGTCGGCCTACGGCCGGGCCGTCGCCGGCGGTGCGTCGTGAGTGGGACCGGACGCACGCCGCGCGTCGGAGCGAACCTGCTGTGGCTCGTGCCTGGCGTGGTGGGCGGCAGCGAGGAGTACACCACCCGGCTGCTGCGAGCGGCCCAGGAGCGCTTCGGCTCCTCGTTCGACATCACGCTGTTCGTCAACGAGTCGTTCCCGGCGGTGTACCCGGACCTCGTGGCGCAATACCGGACCGTCGTCGCCCCCGTGTCCGGGGCCAACAAGGTGGCGCGCGTCGGGTGCGAGACGACCTGGTTGAGCTACCAGGCCCGGCGCCGCCGGCTCGACCTCGTGCACCACCTCGGCGGGGTGGTGCCGCTGGTGCGAGGCACGCCGACCGTCCTGACGTTGCACGACCTCCAACCGCTCGCCCTCCCCGAGTTCTTCCACCCGGCCAAGCGAGCCTTCCACCGGGTGATGCTGCCGTGGTCGGTACGCGCCGCAGACCGGATCGTCACCCTCACCGAGCACACGCGCCAGGACCTGGCCCTGCGACTGGGTGTCGACCCGGCCAGGGTGACGGTCGTGCCCTCGGGCATCCACGTGTCGCAAGGACCGGTCGATCCGGCGCTGGTGGCGTCGGTGCGGGAGCGGTACCGGCTCGATGGCCGCTCGTTCTTCGTCTACCCAGCCATCACCTATCCCCACAAGAACCACGTGATGCTCGTCCACGCCTTCGCCCGGGTGGTCGCCGCCCACCCTGACGTCGTGCTCGTGCTCACCGGCGGTGCCGCCCAGTGCGAGGCTGAGGTGCACAAGGTGGTCGACGACCTCGGGCTCCGAGCATCGGTGCGCCGGCCGGGGCGAATCCCGGCCGAAGACCTCGACGTGCTCTACCGCGAGGCGACGGCGCTCACCTTTCCGTCTCGTTTCGAGGGCTTCGGGTTGCCTGTGCTCGAAGCCATGGCCCGTGGCTGTCCGGTCATCGCCGCCGCGGCCACGGCGCTCCCGGAGGTGATCGGCGACGCCGGTGTCCTGGTGCCCCCTCGAGACGTTGCAGAATGGTCCGTGGCCATGGAGCGGATGATCGAGCAGCCGACGTTGCGAGCCGCGGCGATGGCGGCCGGCTACGCCCGAGCGCAGTCGTTCACGTGGGAGGCCGCGGCCGATGCGCTGGCCGGCGTCTGGCGCGAGGTGCTGTCGTGAACATCCTGGTCCTCTGCCCTCACTTCGCGCCCGACGTTGCGCCGACGGGTGAGGTGATGACGTCCATCACCGTCGAGCTGGCCCGACGTGGCCACCGGCTCCACGTCGTGACCTCCTTGCCCTGGTACCGCCACCACGCCGTGGATGCGGGCTGGGACGGCCAGCTGGTTCGCCATGAGGACGTCGCCTGGGGTCGCATCACCCGACTGCACCCGTTCCCCACCGACAAGGGGAACCTGCCGGCGCGCGCCCTCGCCTTCGGAGGGTTCACCCTCCTCGCTGCGCTCGAGGGCGCCATCACCCACGCCCGACCAGACGTCGTGCTGGCCATGTCTCCGCCGTTGAGCCTCGGCCCGGCGGGCTGGATGGTGGCCCGCGCCCGTCGGGTCCCGTTCGTTTTCAACATCCAGGACGTGTTCCCCGACGTCGCCGTGGAGCTGGGACTCCTCGTGAACCCGCGAGCCATCGCCGCCGCGTCCTGGCTCGAGCGCACGACCTACGCGAAGGCCGACGCAGTCACCGTGCTGTCCGACGAGCTGGCCGCCAACGTGCGCGGGAAGCTCTCGGCCGCGTCCACCACCGACATCGAAGTGATCCCGAACTTCGTCGACACCGTGCACGTGCAGCCGTCCGACCCGGAGAACGGCTACCGACGCGAGTACGGCCTCACCGGCAAGACGGTGGTGATGTACGCCGGGAACGTGGGTCTGTCGCAGTCGCTCGACCTGGTCCTGGCCGCAGCCCGCCGCAGCCTCGATCGGACCGATGTCGCCTTCGTGATCAACGGGGGCGGTACCGCTCGACCCGATCTCGAGCGAGCCGCAGCCGACCTGCCCAACCTCCACTTCGTCAACATGCAGCCGAAGGCGCGGATCCCGGAGGTCCTCGCTGCCGGCGACCTGCACGTCGTTCCGCTGAAGCGGGGCCTGGCCAAGGCCAGCGTGCCCTCGAAGCTCTACTCGATCCTGGCTGCGGGACGCCCGCTCGTGGCCAGCGTCGACCCCGGCACGGAGGTGGCCCGCACCGTGGCCGCCGCCGGCGCCGGCATCGCCGTCGATCCCGAGGATCCGGACGCCTTCACCGCGGCCATCCACGAGCTCCTCGATGACCCGGCCCGAGCGGCGGCCATGGGCGCCTCGGGCCGTCGGTTCGTCGAGACCTGGGCCTCGCCGGCGGCGGTGGCCGAGGCTTACGAGGCGCTGTTCGTGAGCTTGGTGCATCGGGCCGGGTACTGAGACGCCCGCCAACTGCGATCTGCGGCCCCTGATCCGGAGCGCGGGTCCCGCTGTTGTACGATCCACGACCGTATGGGCAAAGCATCGTCAGCCAAGAAGGTCGCACGTGTCGCCCGGGCCAGTGGTGGTCCGGCTCGTGAGCAGCGCAAGCTCGGGTTCCCGCTGGCCATCTTCGCCATCGTGGTGCTCGGGGTGCTCCTGGTCACCTGGGGGCGGGCCGACCGCAACAGCGCCGTGGCCCAATCGCCCACGTTGACCGACCACTGGCACCAGGCGTACGGCATCCAGGTCTGCGACGACTTCCTCCCTCCGCTCTCTGACCAGGGGCCCGACACCACGGGCATCCACACGCACTCCGAGGACGGCGCCATCATCCACGTCCACCCGTTCTCGCAGCAGGCCACCGGTGCCAACGCCACGTGGGGCACGTTCGCCGAGATGGTCGGCCTGACGTTCGAGGGCTCGTCGTTCACGGTGAACGGCGTGACCTATGACGACAGCTACAAGTGCGGCGACCAGCCCGCCTCGGTCGTGCTGTACCAATGGCCGGCCGACTCCCCGGACGCCGAACCCACCATCTTCACCGACAACTTCGCCGACGTCCGGTTCACCGAGGACCGCGGCGTGTTCACGCTCGCCGTCGTGCCCGAGGGAACCGAGGTGCGCCAGCCCGACAGCGTGCCGCTGCTCGACAACCTCAGCGACGTCACGGGTGAGACCGAGCCCACCGGTGACACCACGCCCGCCGATCCCACCGCCACCACGGTGGTGCCGGCCGCCACCGGCGAGCCGACGGCCACCACTGCGGCGCCTGGCGCGACGACCACGGTGGCGCCTGCCGCCGACGCCTCGACCACGGTGGCTCCCGCGACCCCCGCTCCCTGATCGCATGCGCGCCATCGTCCTCGTCGGCGGGTTCGGCACCCGTCTCCGCCCGCTCACGCTGCACGCGCCGAAGCAGATGCTGCCCGTCGCCCACCTACCCATGATCGAGCGCGTCGTCGCCCACCTGGGTGCGCACGGCGTCACGGAGGTGATCCTGGCGCTCGGCTACAAGCCCGACGCCTTCATCGCCGCCTATCCCGACGGCACGTGCGCGGGCGTGGCCCTGCACTACGCAGTCGAGCCCGAACCACTCGACACCGCCGGTGCCATCCGATTCGCGGCGCTGTCGGGCGTCGTGGAGGACACCGTGGTGGTGGTGAACGGTGACGTCCTCACCGATCTGGACGTGACGGCGCTCGTCGCTCGCCACCGCGCCACCGGTGCCGCCGCCACGATCGCGCTGACCGAGGTCGACGATCCGTCGCGCTACGGCGTGGTTCCCACCGATGACCACGGGCTCGTGCTCGGGTTCGTGGAGAAGCCGCCCATCGAGGAGGCGCCCACCCACTGGATCAACGCCGGCACCTACGTGCTCGAGCCCTCCGTCCTCGCCGGCATCGCTGGCGGTCGACGGGTCTCGATCGAACGGGAGACGTTCCCCGCGCTCGTCGAGGCCGGATCGCTGTACGCCATGCACTCGACTGCGTACTGGGTCGATGCGGGCACGCCGGTCACCTACCTCGACGTGCAGCTCGATCTCGTGGCCGGCCGCTTCGGCGACGCCGTGCCGGCGATCGACCCCGGCGCCCACGTGTCAGACGAGGCCACGGTGGTCGACAGCGTGATCATGCGCGGCGCCACGATCGAGGCCGGGGCAGTGGTCACCGCCTCCGTCATCGGGATCGACGCCATCGTCGAGCGCGATGCGAACGTGGCCCGCTCTGTCGTCGGTCCGCGGGCAATCGTGGGCGCTGCGGCCCGACTGTCGGACCTGACCGTGGTCGGCGACGACGAGCGGGTTGCGCCGGGATCCGAGCACCACGGGGCCCGACTTCCCAACGCCGACTGAGCCCGCCCATCCCGCCGACGGATCGGCCGCCGGGGGGGTGCCTCAGCGGAAGAGGTCGTCCGCCGGCGCCCGGACCACGTCGTCTCGCACGCTGCCGGTGCCGAACCACGCCGACGGGATGCCCCGGACCACGGCGACCGGCACGCCGGAGGCCTTGCCCATCACCAGCTCGGCGGCGGAGGCGATCTCGTCGGCGACGGCCACCTCGGTCACCTGGAGCTCGCGGCCGTAGGTGTCGTGCGTGCCGCGGAGGTCGGCGATAGGCCGGAGTCCGGCCACGCCGATGGCCACGTCGGTGACCCCACGTCGCCACGGACGCCCGAACGTGTCGGACACGACGACGGCCACGTCCACGCCGAACCGGTGGCGAAGGGCGTCTCGGATGCGCCGGGCGGAGCGGTCGGAGTCTTCGGGCAACAGCGCGGCGAAGCCGCGGTCGACGTTCGACAGGTCGATGCCTGCGTTGGCACACACGAAGCCGTGAGACGTCTCACTGATGATCAGCTCACCCCGGCGCCGCAGGATGCGCACCGACTCGGCTTCGACGAGCGGCTTGTGGCTCAACGGATCGTCGGGGTCGACGGCGACGAGTCGGCCTTCCGCCTTCGAGACGATCTTCTGGGTGACGACGACGACGTCGCCGTCGGCGAGCTCGCTCCCCGGACGGGCGGCGGCGAGGGCGATGGCGGCGGCCAGGTCGTCACCGGGGGACACCTCGGGCATGCCGACCAGCCCGAACACGGCAAGGCGGGGCACGTCGGTCATGTCGAGCCCAGCACCACGTGAGCCAGGTCGGCCGCAGCCCGGGGATCACGCATCACGGTGGGGGCGACCACGCAGCGCACGCCGCAGTCCTCGACCTGCGATGCCAGATCGGCGTCAGCCTCGTCGATGACCAGGGTGCCAGCGACCGCGGCGTACAGCCGGGCCACACCGACCACGCTGACGTCGTGCCCGAGCTCGCGCAGGAGACGGTCGGCCGGGCCTTTCAACGCCGAGCCGGCGATGATGGGGGAGACGGCCACGACCTGGTGGCGCCGCTCGGCCACGGCCTCGCCGATGCCGGACACGGCGAGCACGGGGCCGACCGACACGATCGGGTTCGACGGCGCGATCACGACGACGTCGCCCTCGCGGATGGCCTCGATCACCCCGGGGGCCGGCAGAGCCGCCTCCACACCCTCGAGGCGCACGGCCGTGACGGGCACATCGTGCTGGCGCTGCACGAAGTACTCCTGGAAGGTCACCTCGATCGGTGGGTCGCCGGGCTCGTCGACGATGGTGAGCATCGTGCGCAGGCGATCGTTCGTCACCGGGAGGAGCCGGAGTCGCAGCCCCCATCCTGCGGTGATCTCGGCGCTCACCTCCGCCAGCGTGGCACCGTCGGCGCGACGCTGCGTGCGGAACAGGTGGGTGCCGAGGTCGCGGTCACCGAGCCCGAACCAGGTGGCACCGCCATAGCGGTGGAGCGTGTCCATGGCTTGCCACGACTCGTCCACCAGTCCCCACCCGGTGGTCGGGTTGATGGCGCCGGCCAGCGTGTACGTGATGGTGTCGAGGTCGGGGCTGATGGCCAGCCCGTGCAGCTCGAGGTCGTCGCCGACGTTGACCACGGCCGTGATCGATGCCGGTTCGACGACCTGCACGAGACCGGCCAGGAGTCGTGCCGCACCGACGCCGCCGGCCAGGACCGTGATCACGACGCCACGATCAGCGAGACGGGCGATGGGCGTGGCGGAGCGCTTCGATGTCCTCGTCGACCATGAGCCGCACGAGGTCCTCGAACGGGGTGACGGGCTTCCAGCCCAACACGGCCTCGGCTCGGGACGGGTCGCCGACCAGGAGGTCGACCTCGGCCGGCCGGAAGAAGCGCTCGTCGATCTTCACGTGGTCCTCGTAGTTCAGGCCCACGTGGCTGAAGGCGACATCGCAGAACTCGCGCACGGCGTGGGTCTCACCCGTGGCCACCACGAAGTCGCTGGGCTCGTCCTCTTGCAGCATGAGCCACATGGCCTCGACGTAGTCCTTGGCGAACCCCCAGTCGCGCTGGGCTTCGAGGTTGCCGAGGAAGAGGTCGGTCTGCATGCCGAGCTTGATCTTCGCCACGGCGTTGCTGATCTTGCGGGTCACGAACTCGAGGCCGCGTCGAGGGCTCTCGTGGTTGAACAGGATGCCTGACGAGGCGTGCAGGTCATAGGACTCGCGGTAGTTCACCGTGATCCAGTGCCCGTAGAGCTTGGCCACGCCGTAGGGGCTCCGGGGATAGAACGGGGTGGACTCCTTCTGGGGAACCTCCACCACCTTGCCGAACATCTCGCTCGACGACGCCTGGTAGAAGCGGATGCCGGGGTCGACGATGCGGATGGCATCGAGCAGGCGGGTGACGCCGAGGGCGGTGGTCTCACCGGTGAGGACGGGTTGGCCGAACGATGTCTGCACGAAGGACTGGGCGGCGAGGTTGTACACCTCTTCGGGGCGGTGGGCCTTGAGCAGCTCGATCATCGAGACCTCGTCGAGGAGGTCGCCGGGTACGAGGTTGCAGTCGTCCTGGATGTGGGCGATGCGCTCGAAGTTGAGGGTGCTGCTGCGGCGGACCATCCCGGTCACCTCGTAGCCCTTCGCCAGCAGCAGCTCGGCCAGGTACGAACCGTCCTGCCCCGTGATGCCGGTGATGAGCGCTCGCTTGGTCATGTCGTTGCCTCGAGAAGAGAATGGGGTGGCGGGGGTGCAGGCGACCACCCTCGTGGGCGCGTATCGACCTTACGGCAGCGGTCAGGCGCGGACGCGCCCACGCCACTCGTCGAGCAGGTCGGTGAGCGTCTGGTCGATCGAGATCTCGGGCGACCAGCCCGTCACCTTGTGGAGCTTGGTGGCGTCGCCGCGCAGCACCGGCACGTCGACCGGACGTTGCAGATCTGGGTCGCTCTCGAGCCGCATGGGGCGGTCGGCCAGCCGCACGAGTCGTTCGGCCAGGTCGCTGATGGGCAGGTCGACTCCCGAGCAGACGTTGTAGGACGCGCCCGGCTCGCCTTCGGTGACGAGGAGCCGGTAGGCGCGCACGACATCGCGCACGTCGGTGAAGTCGCGACGGGGGGTCAGGTTCCCCACGGTGACCACCTCGGTGCCGTCGAGCTCGCACGTGGCGATCCGCTCGGCTAGGGCCGGGGCGACGAAGCGGTTGGTCTGGCCTGGACCAAGGTGGTTGAAGGCTCGAGCCCGCACGGTCTCGAGCCCGAACCCGAGCCAGGCCTGCAGGGCGAGCTGGTCGGCCGCCACCTTGCTCGCTGCGTAGGGCGACACGGGTCGCAACGGGGACTCCTCGGTCAGGGGGAGCTCACCTAGCGTGACCTTGCCGTAGATGTCGGCGCTGCTGATGACGAGGACCCGGATGGGGCGGTCACGGCAGGCCTGCAGCAGGTTCAGCGTGCCCTCGGCATTGACCCGGAACGCCTCGAGCGGTTCGGACCAGGAGGCCCCCACATCACTCCAGCCGCCAAGGTGGTACACGGCATCGGGGGCCACGTCGGCGACGATCGCGCCCATCCCGGGTCCGTCGAGCAGGTCGGGCCCCTCGGCGCGGTCGATGCCGACCACCTCGTCGCCGGCCTCCTCGAGGTGGTGTCGCAGGTAGCGACCGACGAAGCCCTCGGCCCCTGTGATGAGTGCTCGCACCGACCCAACCTCTCACGTCCGGTTCCGGCCGTTGACCGGGTGAGTGTAGACCGCGAGCCGGTGTCGGCCCGCAGGTCAGGACCCGATTCGGTGGTACAGGTCCAGTAGGCCGTCGACCGTGCGCGTCCAGGACAGCTCGCCGACACGAGCCGCGCCGCGCCGCCGCAGGTCGGCGGCCACGTCCTCGTCGTCGAGCACCGAGGCGAGCGCGGCCGCCAGGGCATCGACGTCGCCTGGAGGCACGAGAAGGGCACCGGCTCCGCAGGTCTCCGGGAGGGCGCCGGCGGTCGTGGTGACCACCGGGGTCCCCACCGACATGGCTTCGAGCGGCGGCAGGCCGAAGCCCTCGTAGCGCGACGGGTAGGCCAGCGCGGTGGCGGCGCGCAGCAGCGAGCTGCGCTGGTGGTCGTCGACCCAGCCGAGGCGCTCGATCCGATCCGAGAAGGGGGATGCGGCGATGGCCTCGTCGAGGGCATGCGCACCCCAGCCGTCGGGACCGGCCACGACGAGCCCGACCTCGGGACGCTCCTGGGCGAGGGCATCGAAGGCGGCGACGAGACCGGGCAGGTCCTTCCGGGGCTCGACCGTGCCCAGGGCCAGGACGAAGCGATCCCGTCGGGCCAGCGCCCGCCCGATGGCCAGGTCGCCGTCGGGAACCGGGTTGGGGGCGAGGGGGATGACCACCACGCGGTCGGGGTCGGCGCCGTACTCGGCGATCACCTCTGCGGCGACGAAGCCGGCGTCGACGTGGACCCAGGCGCCCCTGGCGATGGCGCGCCGAAGGAGCGCGGGGTACTCGAGCGTGTCCGCCGTCGAGAGCTCGGGGTGGTGCACGAAGGTCAGGTCGTGGATCGACACCAGCCGCCCCGCCCGCCGTGACGGCGGTACGACGTAGTTGGGTCCGTGGACCACGTCGACCGGCCCGGTGAACCACTCGATCGGTGGGACGTCGAGCCTGCGCCAGGCCTGCCGGAGGGGCCGTGCCGCCATTGGCCGACCGACGGCGACGGTGTGCGGGAGCATCCCGGCGAGTGCGCCCCTCCCGCGCCACGACGTGGCGTAGGCGACGACGTCCACGCCGGGTCGTGCAGCCAACCCCCCGACGAGCTCCCGGGTGAACACGCCGATGCCGGTGCGGGCACCGAGCAGGGCGGTGACGTCGAGGGCCAGGCGCACGTCGGTCACCGCCCGGCGATGGCCAGGCGGTAGAGGTCGAGCAGCTCGTCGGTGCAGCGGTCCCACGAGAACCGCTCGACGTTCGCACGGCCTCGCCGGACGAGCTCCTCGGCGTGGTCGTCGTCGAACACCACGGCCCGCAGGCCCGCCTCGATGGCGTCGACATCGTGCGGGTCGACGAGTTCGGCCGCGCCGCCACACGTCTCCAACAGGGCGCCGGCGGCGCCGGCCACGACCGGGGTCCCGACCGACATGGCCTCGAGCGGGGGTAGGCCGAACCCCTCGTAGACCGACGGGTAGGCCAGCGCCGCGGCGCCGCGCAAAAGCGCGGCGCGTTCGTCGTCGGCCACCCAGCCGAGGCGGACGATGCGCGACGAGTGCCGGGCCACCACGATGGCGCCCGACACGGCGTCGGCGCCCCAGCCCTGGGCACCGGCGAGCACGAGCCGCAGGTCGGGATCGTCATCGGCCACCCGATCGAAGGCGGCGATGAGGCGGGGGAGGTTCTTCCGCGGCTCGACCGTTCCGACCGCCAGCAGGTAGCGGTCGCCCTCGGCGAGGACGGCGCCGGCCCCGTCCGGGGTCTCGGCCACCGGATCGATGGCCAGCGGCACGACGATCACGCGGTCGGCGGGCCAATCGAAGGCGTCGATGATCTCGTCGGCGATGAAGCGCGAGTCGGCGTGGACGAAGGCACCGCGGGCGCACGCTCGACGGAGCAGCGGCGGGTAGCGGCGGGTGTCGGTGGTGGCCAGCTCAGGGTGGTGAAGGAACGTGAGGTCGTGGACCGAGACGACCTGGGCGGCACGCCGGGTCGGTGGCACCACGTAGTTCGGGCTGTGGACGACGTCGACGCCCCCGGTCACCCACTCGATGGGCGGCAGGTCAGACCGCTTCCAGGCGGCGCGGGTGTGCAGCGGCGACAAGACCTCGGTGCGCCACGGCACCCGGACCCGGGCGGGGACGGCGGCGGCGATGACGTCACGCTGGCGAAGCGCCACTGCGTAGGCCGTCACCTCGATGTCGGCCATGGCGGCCATGCGGTCGAGCACGGCCCAGGCGAACGTACCTATGCCGGTGCGGGGGGACAGCAGGAAGGTGGCGTCGAAGGCGACGCGCAGAGGAGCGCTCACCGCTGCGCGGGCTGGCCGAACAGGCCGCGAACCTGGTCGCGGTGCTCGTGGTGTGCGGCTCGGACGCCACGGGCCACGGGCCGGATCGGCGACGGGGCGTGGACGGCGACGAGGGCCAGGGCCCCGTCGACGACGTCGTCGGCCAGGTCGACCACCGGTTGCAGGAGCGGGAGCAGGGTGCCGCCCTCATCGAGGGCACCGCGACGCTGCTTGGCCCACTCGCGCTCGAGCTCGCGGCGTCGCACCTGCAGCTTCTGGAAGCCGAGCACCCCGAACCCGACCGACACGTAGAACGAGTCGCGAGCGAGCTTCGGATCGAGCAATCGAGCCATGTCGTTGATCCTCCAGGGGTCGCGCGATCCGACCGGTCCGACGGTTCCGGGCGGGACCCGGATCCTACCCAGGAGGCACGCCGACCAGCGCGAGGGGTGCCTGGAGGCCACTGGCGCCGGGACTACCCTCGGACCTTCGTGACCGTTTCCGAAAGCCCCTCTGTGACCGACGCCGCCACGCTGCCGCCCGTGGTTGCCGTGGTCGTCGCCCACGATCCCGGCGACTGGTTCGAGGACACGCTTCGGTCGCTGGCCCATCAGACCTACACGAACCTGGCCGTGCTGGTCATCGACGCCGAGAGCTCGGCGCCGCTCGCCGCCCGCATCGCCGCCGTGCTGCCCGGGGCCCACGAGCGACGGCTCGAGCAGGTCAGCGGCTTCGGCGCGGCGTGCAACGAGGTGCTCACCGCCGTCGAGGGGGCGGCCTTCTATTTGCTGTGCCATGACGACGTGCGCCTCGAACCCGACGCCGTGCAGGTGATGGTCGAAGAGGCGTTTCGTTCCAATGCCGGCATCGTCGGGCCCAAGCTCGTCCACTGGGATGACGTCGACCACCTGCTCGACGTCGGCATGGGCGTCGACAAGGTCGGGCAGCCCTTGCCGCTCCTCGAGCCCGGGGAGCTCGACCAGTCGCAGCACGACCTCGTGCGCGAGGTGTTCTGGATCTCTGGCGCCGTCACCTTGGTGCGGGCTGACCTGTTCGCGGCACTCGGTGGATTCGATCCGGGCATCGACTACCTGTCCGACGACCTCGATCTGTGCTGGCGCGCCAGGGTGGCGGGTGCACGGGTGATCGTGGCGCCGGCTGCCCGCGTGGCCCACCTCGAGGCCCTCGGTGTGCGCCGTCCGGTCGACGACCGTCGACGGCTGCAGATGCGTCACCGGCTTCGCACCGTGCTGGTCTGCTACACGCCTCTGCAACGGCTGCGCGTCCTGCCCCAGGCGGCGGCGCTGACGGTGGCCGAGATGGTCTACGCGGTCGTCCTCGGTCGCTTCCGCCACGCTGGCGACGTGGGGGGTGCCTGGTGGTGGAACCTCCGTCACCACGGTCAGGTCCGCCAGCATCGCAAGGCGCTCTCGGCGGTTCGCACCACGCCGGACGCAGCGATCCGCGACGTGCAGGTGCGCGGCAGTGCCCGGATCAACGGCTTCCTGCGCGGCCGGATCGGTCGCACCGACGATCGCGTGACCGCGTTGGCGGGCGTGGGCAAGGTGGCCGACAACCTCCGTTCGAGCAACGTGCGATCGGCCCTGATCGCCTGGGGTGGCGTTCTGGCGCTGTTCCTGGTCGGCAGCCGGCAGCTCATCATCGGGCCGTTGCCGGCGGTGGGTGACTTCGCCGCCTTCCCGTCGGGTGCCAGCGACCTCTTCGCCGACTGGTTGCGCTACGAGCGTGACATCGGCGTCGGCATCGAGGCGGCGTCGCCTCCTGCCATCGGCGTGTTCGGGATCGTGTCGGTGCTGACCCTCGGCTTCACGTCGCTCGCCCGCACCATCTTGATCCTGGGGGCGCTGCCCTTGGGTGCGATCGGCGCCTGGCGCCTCGCCCGTCCGATCGGCTCCCGCCGAGCCCGCATCGCTGCGCTGGTGGTGTTCGTGGCCAATCCGCTGCCCTACAACGCTCTGGCCCAGGGTCACTGGGGCGCGCTGGTGCTGTGCGCCTGCTCGCCGTGGCTACTGCTCCAACTGGCTCGCGCCTCGCGCGTCACCCCGTTCGGTGCCGACGGCGGACCTGCCGGCCCCGGCGCCCCGGATCGGCCGCTCGTGCAGCACATCGTGGCCCTCGGCCTGCTCACCGCCATCGTCGGCCTGTGGTTCCCTGCGGTGTCCATCGTCCTAGTGGGCATGGCCGCAGCCCTGGCCGTGGGGGGCGCGCTCACGGGCAGCGTGGCCGGGGCCGGACGCACGGTGGCAGCCGGGGTCGGTGGTGCCGTCCTCGGGCTCATCCTGCTCCTGCCGTGGAGCGCCTCGCTGCTGGGCGCACCGCTCGATGTGGTGCTCGGCGCCTCGGCCGGCGGAGTGCCCGACCTCGACATCGGCGCCATGCTGCGTTTCCAGACCGGGCCCATCGGTGCCTCCGTGCTCGGCTGGGGTCTGCTCGTCGGGGCATCGCTGAGCCTGTTGATCGGACGAGCGTGGCGTCTCGGCTGGGCCGCTCGCGGCTGGACGGTGGCGCTCGCGTCCTGGTCGGTCCTCATCGCCGTCACGCTCGGCGCGGTGTCCGATGCGCTGGCCCTGCCGGTGGCCGAGGCCGTCCTGGCCCCAGCGTTGGCCGGGCTCACCTTGGCCGCCGCCATGGGGATGGCGGCGTTCGAGGTCGACCTCCCCGACTACCACTTCGGGTGGCGTCAGGTGGCGTCGCTGCTGGCGGCGGCGTGCGTGGCCCTGACGCTCCTGCCCGTCCTCGGCTCGGCGGCCGGCGGCCGTTGGGACCTGCCCCAGCGTGATGTGGCCGAGAAGGTCAGCTTCACGGCCGAGCAGCGATCGCAGGCTGCGTTCCGGATCTTGTGGGTAGGCGACCCGGCCGTGCTGCCGCTCGCCGGCTGGCACCTCGACGCGCCCACGATCGCCGCCGACGACGACGCCCTGGTGTTCGGCTTGTCCGACGGCGGCGCACCCACGATCGACGACCAGTGGCTGGCCATCGCGCCGACGAGCGTCGAACTGCTCGAGACGGCGCTGCAGGATGCCGCCAACGGCAGCACCCAGCGCCTCGGCGAACTTCTCGGGCCGTTCGGGATCCGCTACGTCGTCGTGCCCGACCAACTCGGTCCCGAGGCCTCGGCCGCTCCCGAGGCCGGTGCCGGGCAACTGGTCGACCTCCTCCGACGGCAGCTCGACCTCTCCCCGGTGTCCACCGGGGCCGGGCTGCAGATGTTCGAGAACTCTGCGTGGTCGTCGTCCCGCTCGGCGCTTCCCGCAGAGCCGGTGTTGCCGGCCGCGATCGACGGGCAGCCGCGTCCCGTCCCGGAGCTGGCCGCAGGCGAGCCGGTGGTGGCCGGCGTCGGCGTCGAACCGGCGAGCGGGCCGATCCCCGGCCCGGGTCAGGTCTTCGTGGCCACGCAATCGTCGCCGAACTGGGCCCTCACGGTCGACGGCACCCCCATCCCGCGTCAGGACGCCCTCGGGTGGGCCATGGCCTTCCCGGACGCCGGGCCGGGTAGGGCTGAGCTCACCTACACGACGCCGCCGGGTCGCCGACTGCTGGCCGGCGCCACCCTCGTGCTGTGGGCCGCGGCCATCGTCTTCCTCCTCCGCACCCGCGTCGCCCGTGACGAGAGACGCGACCTCGAGCCGGGCCCGGTGACGTCATGAGCGCGCGTCGGCTGCCCATCCTGATCGTGGTGGTGGCCTTCCTGGTCGGCGCCGTCGCCCTCGATGGCCGATCCGACGACCAATCGACGGCCGCCGCCCCCTCGCTCGATCGCCTGGGGCCGACGGTGCCCGCCGCCGACGCGCCCTCGAGCACCTGGTTCTGCGCGGCCGGCAGCGCCACGGCCACCGCCGACGGGGCCGCCGAGCAGTTGCTGGTGCTCACCAACCTGTCGTCGACCCCGCGCTCTGCGGAGATCTCTGCCTTCGGCGACGGTGGCCAGCAGGCGACGCGATCGGTGGAGCTCCCGCCATCCAGTCGCACCCAGGTGGCCGTATCATCCATCGTCCAGGCTGCCTGGGCATCGGCGCTGGTCGAGGCCTCCGGTGGCGATGTGGGCGTCGAGCACGTGCTCAGCGGACCCAACGGCCGCACCGCCGGGCCCTGCGCCTCCTCCGTGTCGAGCACGTGGTACCTGCCAGCCGGGTCCACGGAGCTCGGCGTCCAGCATCTGCTGGCGCTGTTCAACCCCTTCCCCGACGAGGCTGTCGTCGACCTGCTGTTCGAGACCGACACCGACACCCGGCAACCGCCCGAGCTCCAAGGGCTCGTCGTCCCACCCCGCAGCGTGCGCGTCGTCGACGTCAGCGCCGTGGTCACCGTGCGCCAACAGCTCTCCACCGTGGTCACGGCCAGGTCCGGGCTGGTGATCGCCGAGCAGATCGAGTCGGTGGGCGACGACAGCGACGTGCCCAAGGGGCTCACCACCTTGCTCGGCGCACCCAGCAGTGCGACGGCATGGTCCTTCGCCGACGGTCGCCCCTTGGCCGACGGCATCGACGTCTCGTTCGTGCTCTTCAACCCGGGTCAGGACGCCATCGACGCCGAAGTGCAGCTCGTGGTCGACGATCCGGCCGTCAACGGCTTCGTGGAGCCCTATGCGCTGTCGGTGCGGCCGGGTCAGTTCAGCGTCGTCGACCTGCGGCAGGACAACCGGCTTCCGTCCGGGCTGGGGTGGTCGGCGATCGTGCGATCGGTGTCCGGACAACCTCTGGTAGCTGCACGAGTGGTTCGTTCGGTGGTGGCGGACGGCTCGGGTGGACGGACCATGTCCATCGGCTCGCAGGTCGTGGCCACCGAGTGGGACCTGGCGCTCGGCGGCGTGGCTGGCGGCTCCCCGGCCACCGTCGCCGTGCTGAACGGCGGTGCGACCGACGTGACCGTGACCGTGACCGTGGTCAGCGCCGGCGAGCAGCGCCCCGTCGACGGCCTGTCCGACGTCCCTATCGCCGCCGGGGCACGAGCGGTGTTCGATCTGGGCACCGCGGTCGATCCGTCGACGACGTCGTTGCGGGTGGTGGCCTCCGGGCCGGTGGCGGTCGAACGCACCCTGCGTTTCATCGACGACCGCGGTTGGGCCACCTATCCGGGGCTCTTCCGCGGGGGCACGGCGGCGCTGGCCTCGCCGACCGTCGTCGTGGCGCCACCCGTGCCCGTCGCCGCCCCGGCGGCGCCGGCGGTGGTCGACACCACGGCTGCCACGCTCGCCGACCCCACGGGGTCGTCGGCGGGTGGCACGGACACGGGCGACACGTCCCCGTGACCCGGTTCGCCATCGCCCTGGGACTGGTGGCCGTGGCTGCCGCCATCGCCTACATCGTGCAACGTCGTCGCCCTGATGCGCCCACCCAGACATCGTGGTCGGTCCCGGCACAGCTCGATCGAGCCGACTTCGCCTCGCCGGAGGTGGCGTGGCTGATCGTGGTCTTCTCGTCGGCCACGTGCGGCATCTGCGAAGCCATCGTGGCCAAGGCGATGCCGTTGGCCTCCGACGACGTCGTCGTACAGGAGGTCGAGTTCTCCGCCGACCGAGACCTCCACGAGCGCTACCACATCGACGCCGTGCCCACGTTGGTCGTGGCCGACGCCCGCGGCGTCGTGCGGGCGTCGTTCGTGGGCTCGGTCGTCGCCGCCGAGCTGTGGTCCGTGGTCTCGGATCTGCGCGACAACAGCCGCTGACGCCTCGCTCGGCGTGGCGCGTGATCAGGGCGTTTCGGTGGGTCCACCACTCGCGGTGAGCACCGCGTCGTCGGCCGTCGTCACCACCGGGCCCGAACGGCTGACCTCGATCAGGCGCACGACCTCGGCGCCGGAGATGGTCTCGTGCTCGAGCAGGGCACGGGCGACCAGGTCGAGTCCGTTGCGCTGTTCGGTGAGCAGGTCGCGACAGCGCTGCTCGGCTTCGCGCAGCATGCGCTCGACCTCTTCGTCGATGACCCGGGCGGTGTCGTCGGAGTAGTCACGGGTGTGCATGAGGTCCTCGCCCAGGAAGACCTGGCCCTGCGATCCCCAGGCCATCGGCCCGACCCGCTTGCTCATGCCCCACTCCCGAACCATCTTGCGGGCTCGCTCGGTGGCCACCACGAGATCGTTCGAGGCCCCGGTGGACAGCACGCCGAAGACGAGCTCCTCGGCGATCCGGCCTCCCATCATCATCACGAGGGACTCTTCGAGAAAGTCTTGGCCGTAGCTGTGGCGCTCCTCTGCGGGGAGCGTCTGGGTGACGCCGAGGGCCATGCCCCGGGGGATGATCGTGACCTTGTGGACGTCGTCGCCGTGGGGGAGGACGGTGGCGCACACGGCATGACCGGCCTCGTGGTACGCGGTCATCTCCTTCTCGGCGTCGGAGAGGACGGTCGACTCCCGCTCCTGGCCCATCAGGACTCGGTCGCGTGCCTGTTCGAAGTGCTGGGCGTGGACCTCGCTCGCCCCGCTGCGCACGGCGAACAAGGCCGCCTCGTTGACGAGGTTGGCCAGATCGGCGCCGCTCATGCCGGGCGTTCCCCGAGCCACGACGTCGAGGTCGACGTCGTCGGACATCTTCTTGTGCTTGACGTGCACGGCCAGGATGGCCCGACGGTCGGAAAGCTCGGGCAGCGGGACGACGACCTGGCGGTCGAAGCGGCCCGGGCGGAGCAGTGCAGGGTCGAGGATGTCCGGTCGGTTGGTGGCAGCGATCATCACGATGCCGGTGGACACCTCGAAGCCGTCCATCTCGGCGAGCATCTGGTTCAGCGTCTGCTCACGCTCGTCGTGCCCGCCGCCGAGGCCAGCGCCGCGCTTGCGACCGATCGAGTCGATCTCGTCGACGAAGATGATGGCTCGGCCCATCTTGCGGGCCGATTGGAACAGGTCGCGGACCCGGCTGGCGCCGACGCCCACGAACATCTCCATGAAGTCAGAGCCGGTCACCGACAGGAACGGCACGCCGGCCTCGCCGGCGACGGCCCGGGCGATCAGCGTCTTGCCCGTGCCGGGCGGGCCGACGAGCAGGACGCCGCGGGGGATGCGGGCGCCGACCTCGGCGAACTTCTCCGGGTACTTGAGGAAGTCGACGACCTCGGTGATCTCCTGCTTGACCCCGACGTAGCCGGCGACATCGTCGAACACCGTGCCCGGCCGCTCGGTCGAGTACGTCTTGGCCTTCGAGCGACCGATGGACATGATGCCGCCCATCTGGCTCTGCGCACGGCGCTGCATCCATACGAAGAACCCGATGATGAGCACGAAGGGGAGCAGGAACGGGATCCACGTCATCCACGGGCTGGCCTGTGGGGTCTCGAAGGTCACGCCGTTGGCGGACATGAGGTCGAGGTCGGCGTCCGGGGGCGCGGCGGGCGCCGTGGTCGTGAACTCGGTGCCGTCGGCCAAGGTGCCCGTGATCATCGAGGTCGTGTTGTCGTAGGTGGCGTCGGCCACCTGCTCGGTTCCGAGACGGTCGATGAAGTCGCCGTAGGCCAGCGGCTCGCCGCTCGACGTGCTGATGAGGCCGGGCACGATGATGACGGCGGCGATGACGGCCACCAGGACCCAGATGGTCCAGCGGGGCCAGCCCTGCTCGGAGCTGAAGCCCTTGGGAGCATCCCCAGGAGGGCCCGGAGGCGGTGGGTTGTCGGGGCTCATGGCCCCAGCCTAGAAGACGCCGACGAAAATCCCTGTCAGCAGGAGGGACTCACCCGACCACGACGCGCAGAGGTGCCTGAACGCCATGACGGACGTCACGCAGCTGCCAGCCGCGGGGAACCCGGAGCCCGTCGCCGTGCACCCGGCAAAGGTCGTAGGTGGCCGGGTGCTTCTCCGTGGAGAGGTCGGCGAGCCAGACGGTCTGGGCCTGGTACTCGTAGCCGAACGTGGCCACAGCCGGCTCTCCACACCCGGGGCGGTTGCACTGTCGGCTCATGGCCGACCACGGTAGCGAAACGTGACACAGCACGAAAGGACCCGCCGAGTTGGGTCTCGCGCCGACGGGCCGGCTGTGGGATGCCACCATGTCAGGGCTGCGAACTCCCGGCAGCGACCTCGCCGCATGACGACCACGCCCGACGCACCCGACGCAACCGACCCACGACCGCACTCCCTCGTGCCCGGTCCCGACCCGGCCACCGTGATCGTCGACCCCGTCGCCGAGTCCGGGGATGACGAAGGTTCGCGGGTGTCGCGATGGGCGGCAGCGATCTGGGTGCGGTTGGGGGCGGTGACGGTCGAGAGCTGGATCACCGTCGGCATCGTCGTCGCCTGCATCGCCTTCATCGGCAACCAGATCGGCTTTGCCGTGGGCCTGAAGGTGGGATTCCCGTTCATCGACCTGCATGACAACTTGATCCTGCGGGAGACCACGCCCGCGGGCGGAGACATGGGCGCCCACGTGTGGGGTCCCGCCTACCTCCGCGACGAGTTGCTGCCCCGATGGCGCCTCACCGGATGGACGCAGGACTGGTACGCCGGCTTCCCCGCCTACCACTTCTACATGATCGTCCCCTCGCTGCTCATCGCGCTGCTGTCCTACATCATCCCCTACGGCATCGCCTTCAAGCTGGTGGCCATCTCGGGCATCGTCACCCTGCCGATCTCGGCGTGGGCCTTCGGTCGGCTGGCCCGGTTGCCCTTCCCGGCTCCGCCGTTGCTGGCGGTCGGCGCCACCGCCTTCCTGTTCGATCAGTCGTTCTCCATCTACGGCGGCAACATCGCCTCGACCCTGGCCGGGGAGTTCGCCTTCTCGATCTCGCTGTCCCTCGCGTTGTTGTACCTGGGCGTGCTGTGCCGTGGCCTGGAGACCGGCAAGCACGCGGCCCTCGCCGCCGTGCTGTTGGCCCTCGTCGGCCTCAGCCACCTCATCCCGGCCTTCTTCGCCATCGCCGCCACGGTGGTGGCGCTGGCCTTCCACCCCGGGAGCAGCTCGACGTGGCGACGACCGGCCCGGGTGCTGCTGGCGCTGGCCGGCGCAGCTGGCGCCATCCTGGCCGTCACCCACCTGCTGCCCGCGCTCGGCGTCACCGAGCAACCGGCCATCGCCGGAGCGGCCGTCGCCGCCTGCTGGATGGCGGTCGCCGCCGGCTCGGTCGGATGGATCGTGCTGGGCACCGGTGCCGGCCGCTGGCGATGGCTCATCCCCATGGGCGTGGTCGGCGCCGCGCTGAGCGCCTTCTGGGTGCTGCCCTTCTACATGCAGTCCCGCTACCTCAACGACATGGGCTGGGAGAAGAAGGACGGTTGCTACTACACGACCTTCCTGTTCAACCGGGGTACCGAAGAGGCGGGCTGCTCGCTCGACAGCGGGCTCGTCGACAGCCTCCCGCTGCGATGGGTGCTCGCCGTCGCCGCCATCGGCCTCCTGCTGTCGGTGATCAACCGCCGCCGGGGAGGCGGGATCCTGGCCACGGTGGCCGTCGTGGCCGGCATCGCCTTCTGGGCCGTGCCCGACGCCCGCCTCTGGAACGCCCGAATCACGCCGTTCTACTACCTGTGCCTCTACCTGCTGGCTGCCGTCGGCGTGGCCGAGCTCGGGCGCTTGCTGGCGGCGCTGGTGGCCCCCGACGTGCGGCGACCGGTGCGTGCCGTCATGTGGGGCACGGCCCTGGCCGGGCTCGGCGTGGTGTTGATCGCGCTCGGCCTCCCGCTGCACTCGCTGCCGGGGGGCTCGCTCGCCGCCGACGGGGTCACCTATCGGTGGGGGCCGTTGGCCACCACCGAGAACTCGTTCGTCGACTCGTGGGCCACGTGGAACTTCACCGGGTACGAGGGCAAGCCAGCCTGGCCCGAGTATCACGACATCGTCGCCACCATGGACGACCTGGGCGCCACCAACGGATGCGGCCGGGCCATGTGGGAGCACGAGGAGCAGCACGACCGCTACGGCACGCCGATGGCCCTGATGCTCCTGCCCTTCTGGACCAAGGGGTGCATCGGGTCGATGGAGGGCCTCTTCTTCGAGGCCTCGGCCACGACGCCGTACCACTTCCTCAACCAGGACCAGCTCTCGTCATCGCCCTCGAACGCCCAGCGGGATCTCCCGTACGATCCCGGACCGCCACGGCAAGAGGACTTCGATCTCGGCATCGACCACCTGCAGCTGCTCGGGGTCCGGTACTACATGGCCATCTCCGAGCGGATGCAGGGCTTCGCCGACGCCCACCCGGACCTCGCCTTCGTCGCCTCGTCCGGACCGTGGAAGGTCTACGAGGTGACCGACGCGCCTTCCGTTGCCAGCCTGACCAACCTGCCGGTGGTGGTGGAGGGGGCCGACGCTGGCCATGGCACGTGGCAGGAGCTCGCCGTGCGCTGGTTCGAGGACCCGAGCGCGTGGTCGGTGCCTCTGGCCGACGACGGCCCCGACGACTGGCCGCGCACGACGCTGGCGGCGCTCGAAGACGGGGAGCCGGTGGCGGTGAATCCGGTCGACCCCGTGGTGGTGTCCGACATCGCGACCGACGAGGACTCCATCGCCTTCACCGTCGACCGTCCCGGCGTGCCGGTGGTGGTCAAGACCTCCTACTTCCCGAACTGGCAGGCCAGCGGGGCTGACGGCCCGTGGCGGATCGCGCCCAACCTCATGGTGGTGGTGCCGACCTCGACCTCGGTCGAGCTGTCCTACGGCTACACGTCGATCGACCTGGGAGCGATGCTCCTCACCGCGCTCGGGCTC
>Ga0105047_10002001_pt1 | contig 36535 bp, 29 predicted proteins | sample MAT04_FD_78384 | JGI IMG/M metagenome (GOLD analysis project Ga0105047, IMG submission 78384) | Freshwater microbial communities from Lake Fryxell liftoff mats and glacier meltwater in Antarctica - MAT-04 (megahit assembly) | ecosystem: Environmental > Aquatic > Freshwater > Ice > Liftoff... | reverse complement strand
TTGCGGTCAAGGGCGATGACGGGGCTGAGCGCGCCGGGCTGGAGCTGGGCGGCGACCTGCCTGAGGGGGCCGGGGTAGGAGAGGTCGCTCACGCTGAAGGACTCAATGAGACCGCCAGCGGGGCGGGCGGAGGAGTCGATAGAGGACTGGAGGGCTTCGACGGTAAACGCGGCGGAGAGAGCGCCGACGACAGGGAGTCCGGAGCCGGCGCCGGTGGCATCGATGATGCGCTGGCGGGCGGCGGCGGCCTCCATGCTGGTGGCGGTGACGATGATGCGGCAGCGGTGCTTGGGGCCGTAGCGGATTTTGATGGCCTGGTCGAGGGAGGCGTCGTCGATCTGGATCTGGTCGCGGACCATGGCGCGAAGCTTGGCGGAGCGGAGGAGGAGGGCGTTAAAGCGAAGTTCGCCAAGGCCGCGGGTGCGGCGGATGTTGGCGAGGAGGATCTCGGCCTCGTCGGCGGTGACGGGTGGTGAGCCGGGGCGGGGGCGGTCGTTTTGGCTGAGGGCGCGGACGTAAAGGGCGCGCTCGCGGGCCATGGCGGCTTGCTCGCCGCCGTCGAGTGTGACGCCCTGATCGGCCATTAGTTTGTCGAGTCGGCGGTCGAGGATGACTTCCTGAAGGATCGCGCCGCCAGAGGCTTCGGCGAGGAGGGGGCGCAAGGTGGACCATTCGACGGGCTGACCATCAACCATGGCGGCGGGCTTGCCGGAGTCTTCGGGGCGGGCGGAGGCGGAGGGCTGCTGCGAGACGGAGGTGGAGGCGGTTCGCTTGGCGGCGGCATCACCGCTTTCGCAGCCGGGGAGCAGCGCGAGGGCCGAAGCGATGAGCAGAGGAGCGGCGGCGCAAAGGAGCGGGGAACGAAGCAGGGTGTAGCTCATGGGGCATGTTGTACGCTGGCTGGGGCGTTGGTGCACGGGGTCGGAAAACGAAGGGCTGGACGCGGGCCGAGCCAGGCGCGGGAAGCGGCGGCGGCGATGGAGCGGAGGGTGCGGTCAATATCGCGGTCGCGAACGGAGTGGACGAGGGCGGGGCGGATGATGGTTGGAGCGAGCTGGCTGGCAGGGAATGGCACCGATGGATCGGCTGGGGTCATCCAAAGGAGGCCCCAGCCGGTGGGGAGTTCGGCGGGTTCGACGAGGCCGGGAGGACAGAGGATGTAGAGCCGACTGGCGAGTTGGTAGCGGGCGACACAGAAGAACTTGGTGGTGCCGTGAATGGCTGAATCGAGCCGGGCGAGCTCGCGAACAAGGAGGCGGTGACAGTGGAGCGAGGAGCGGGCGTAGTCCCACTCGCCGAGGGAGGGGAAGAGGAGGCCGGCGGTGGCTTGAAGGGCGGGCTCGAGTTCGCGGACGAACTCGGCACGGATGGCGGCGAGCTCGCGCTCGAGGCGGTCACGCTGGGCGAGGAGGCAGGGGAGCTGGCGGGCATCGCGGAGGAAATCGGCGCGGGCGGCTTTGGCTTCGATGAAGATTGAGGTGCGGGGGGTGCGCTCCGGGCGGGGGGAGCGGGGGGGACGGGGGCGATCGGGTGGAGCGGTGGGCAGGGCGGAAGCAGCGGGGTCGAACGCGGTGTCGCTCATGCCGGCGGCATCGATGCGGAAGCGCGGAACCGGCGCGGTGACTTCGGTGGCGATGGCGAAGCAACCGAAGTGCTCGCGCAGCAGGTGGGCGGCGCGGAGCTTGAGATCACGATGAGCCGGGGACTCCATCGCGGCATGGTTGGCGGCGAGATGGAGATTCGCTGGGGAGGGGCCCGGAGAGGCAGGGTACTTGAAGCAGAGAACTGGGTCAGGGGACGGGTGTGTGTGTGCCGCAGGGGCAGCCATCGGGGTGCCCGCTTGCTGACCATGCGGCGGTTGCGAGCTCGACGAGTCGGGCGGCGGTGGCCTGGGCTTTTTGCGTCGGGGGAGGGAGCGATTTGAGAACGGCGAGGCACTGCTGTGAGAAGCGGGCCTCGAAGTAGTTGTCGGTGCGTGCTGATTCGACGGCGTAAGACTTTTTGAGCTCATCCTGCAGGCGCTTGATGCGGGTTTCGGGGAGCGGGTGGGTTGAGAGGAACTCGGGCTGGCCGCCGCCGCCCTTGGAGGCGTCTTTTAGGATCTCCATGACTTGGAGCTGGCCGGTGGGGTTGTAGCCGATCCGGCTCATGTAGCGAAGGCCGAGGGAATCGGCCTGCGATTCTTCGTCACGGCCGAACTTGAGGATGATGACTTCACCGCCGACGTTGAGGGCGGGAAGGAGCATCTCGCCGGTGGAAGCGGCGGCGCTGCCGGCGGGGGCTGCGCCGACAGCGACACCGGCGATGGCGACGCCGCCCTGGATGAGCGTGGCCTGGCCGATGCGGCGGGCGCTGTGCTGGGCCGTGACGTGGCCGATTTCATGGCCGAGTACGCCGGCGAGCTGGGCTTCGTTGGTCATGCGTTCCATCAGGCCGCGGCTGACGAACACTTTACCGCCGGGGAGAGCGAAGGCGTTGATGACGGAAGAGTCGAGAACGATGAACTCCCAAGGGAGGGAGGGGTTGTCGGCTTCGGTGGTGGCGGCGAGGCGGCGGCCGATGTCGTTGACATATGCGCGGATACGAGCATTGCCGATCTCGCCGCCGAACTCTTTGGTCATCTCGGGCTTGGCTTCGACACCCATGGCGATTTCCTGATCGCGCGAGAGGGGGCTGAAGAAGCGATCGCCGGTGGCGGGGTTGGTGGTGCAACTGGCGAGGGGCAACGCGAGCGCGGCACCGAGGGTCACGAAAATGGCGGTTGAGCAATGGCGACGAACGATTGAGCATGGATTCAGGTGCATACAGAGCCTCCGCGCGGCGGGAAGATGTGCCCACCGACGCATGAATGTAGCCTGGCAAAATCGCCCCGATCGTGAACAAGCGTTCACTTTCGGAGCGGGTGAGGAGGGCCTGAACGTAGCAGCTCAAGCGATCGACAGATTAGGACCGAGTTCGCCGGGTTCGAAGATGGCGATGCCATCAGAGTCAACGGCAAGTTGGTGGGTTTGGCCGATGGCCATGCCATCGCGGGCGGGCATGCGGGCGACGAGGGTGGCGACGGTGGCACCGACGGCACCGGTGACGCGGCAGGTCACATCCATGGAATCGCCCAGAGGTTCGACGAGCGTTGAGATGACGGGGATGGTCGGACGGTCAGTGGGGCCGACGATGGCGACGAGGGCCTGGGGGCGGATGCCGAAGGCGACTTGCTTGCCGACCATGGCCCGGACGGCGGCGGGTTGGTTGGGGGGAAGAGCGATGGAGAGGCCCCCACCTTCGAAGCGTGCAGCATCGGCGGAGCCGGTGAGCAAGCCTTCGACGAAGTTCATGGGCGGGGTGCCGAGGAAGCCGGCGACGAAGCGATTGAGGGGTCGGCGGTAGACCTCCATGGGAGAGCCGACCTGCTGGATGACGCCGCCGAACATGACGACGATGCGGTCGCCGAGCGTCATGGCCTCTTCCTGGTCGTGCGTCACGTAGACGGTGGTGGTCTTGAGACGGTGCTGGAGGGATTTGATCTCGGCGCGGGTGGTGACGCGGAGGCGGGCATCGAGGTTTGAGAGGGGCTCATCAAACAAGAATGCCTTGGGCTCACGGACGATGGCGCGGCCCACGGCGACGCGCTGGCGCTGGCCGCCGGAGAGGGCTTTGGGCTTGCGGTCGAGGAGAGTTTCAAGGCCCAGCATGGAGGCGACTTTGCCGACACGGTTCTTTATTTCCTGCTTTGGCACCTTGCGGAGTTTGAGGGAAAACGCGATGTTTTCGTAGACGGTCATGTGCGGGTAGAGGGCGTAGTTCTGGAAGACCATGGCGATGTCGCGGTCTTTGGGGTGGACGTCATTGACGACGCGGCCGCCGATTGAGATTTGCCCGAGCGTGACTTCCTCAAGCCCCGCGATCATGCGGAGGGTGGTGGTTTTTCCGCAGCCCGAGGGGCCCACAAGGACCACGAACTCGCCATCGGCGATATCAATCGACACGCCTTTGACGGCGTGAAAGCCACCGGGATAGGTCTTGTGAACTTGCTGCAGGGCTACGCCGGCCATCGAGATCTCCGCCGAAGGCACTAACTCCGCAAGGAAGGACGCGGAGAAGCATACAGCGCTTGGAGGGGGGTGTCGCTATTTCGAAGCGGGTTTTGCGGGAAGGAGCGCTTGGGCCTCGGCGGTGCGGCCGGTGTCACGGAGGAAGGTGGCGAGCGATTCGAGGGCCTGTTGATGGCGCGAGTTCTCGGGGCCGAGGGTGACCTTGATGATCTGGTAGGAGTCGCGGAGTTCGGTTTCGGCCTGGGCGTTCTTGCCCAGTTTGACGAGGCATCGGCCGTAGTTGCCCCGGAACGCTCCGGTGATCCAGTGATCGGCACCCATGCGGCCTACGGCGTCGGCGCTGGCACGCTGGAGGTAAGGCTCGGCGGCGGCGAACTTGCCGTCGCGGAAAAGGAGCAGGCCGACGTTGTTGCGGGAGATGATGGTGTCGTAGGCCGAATCGCCGATGGTGCGGACCTGGGTTTCGAGAACCTGATCGAGAAGTTGGCGGGCCTCGTCGAACTTCTTCTGACGCTGGAGAACGCTTGAGAGGTTGCCGATGGAAACGAGGGTGTTGCGGTGCTCGGGGCCAAGTACTCGCGAGCGGCGCTCGACGGCCTCGCGGCTGAGGGCCTCGGCTTCGTCGAGCTTGCCGGTGAGTTCGGCGTATTTGGCGAGGTTGTTGAGGGCCATGAGAGTATTGGGATTGTCAGGCCCGAGGGTGGCGACGAAGCCCTCGTGGACCTGGCGCGCCATGTTGGTCGCGTCCTCATAGCGCTCGCGATCGGAATAGAGGTGAGCGAGGTTGTTTTTGGTGGTGAGGGTGATGGAGTGACGGTCGCCCCAGACGGTGGTGGCTTTCTCGATGACCTGCTTATACATCTCTTCGGCCTCGGCCCAGCGGCCACGGTCGTGGAGGAGGGACGCGAGGTTGTTGGCGAGGTTGATGGCGTAGGCGGAGTTCTCGGTGCCGGCGGCGTTGGATTTGGCAACGAGCGCGCGGTAGAGCGCCTCGGCCTCGTCAAGCTTGGTTTGCTGGCGGAGGCAGACGGCCAGGTCGCCGCGGAGACCGTCAAGAAAGGTCGCGCCTTCGGCGGGAACGGATTCGGCCTCGGCGATAGCCTCTCGGAGTGCCGCCTCGGACTCTGGAAGTTTGCCACGCTCAAGGAGCACGCCTGCGAGGGACTGGGCGGCATTGGCGCGGACGCGCTCGGCGATGGGCAGCTTGGCAGCGCGATCGACTGCGGAGCTGGCGAGGGCCTGGGCGTCGTCGAGTTTGCCAGCGCTGGTGAGCGCGCCGGCGTGGAGGGCATCGATCTTGATGGTTTCCCAATGGTCGGGGCCGCGGGCCGCTCGGCGGGTCGCGGCGGACGCAGCGAGGAGGGTGACGGCTTTCTCGGGGTCGCCAAGGGAGTGGAAGGTGAAGCCGAGGGTTTGCTGAAGGTCGGCGACGGCGAGCGGGCTGAGCTGCGTCTGGGTCGAGAGCCGCTTGGAAGCGGAATCGAGGAGGTCGATGACTTTGGCGTCACGTCCTTTGGCGTTTGGATCGGCAGCGCCGAGGATGTCGCTCATGAACGAGCGAGCCGCTTCGGCTTCGACGAGTCGCTGCTGGGAAGTCTGTTCGGCGCTTCTGGCCTTGGCATAGAGCACGCCCATCACGGCGGCGGAAATGCCGGTGAGGGCGACGAGCGCAGAGAGGGCCACGACGGCGCCACGATAGCGGCGGGCGGCGGAGCGGAGGAGGTACCATGCGCTATCGGCCTTGGCGGCGATGGGGCGGTTGTCGAGAAATGCGTCGAGATCGGCAGCGAGCTCGGCGGAGCTTTGATAGCGACGGGCGGGGTCTTTGGCGAGGCACTTGAGGACGATAGTGCTGAGATCATCGTCAATGGCCGAGCGGAGGGCGCGGGGTGGTTTGGGCTGCTCACCCTCGATGCGGGCGAGGACTTCGCGAATTGGGCCACGGACCTCGTAGGGATAGACCCCGGTGAGGGCGTGATAGAGCATTACGCCCAGCGAGTAGACATCGCTGCGAACATCGACTTGGCCTTGATCGCCTCGGGCTTGCTCGGGGCTCGCCCAGGCGAGAGAGCCCAAGAAGTGGCCGGCGCCGGCAGCGGTGACGGTGATCTCGGGCCCTGCGGGGGTGCTTTCGGCCGTGAGCTTGGCAAGGCCGAAGTCGAGCACGATGGGCGTGGTTTCGCTGAAGGTTGAGCGGCCGGCGGGGCCAGACAGCAAGGAGGTGTCGGTGGCGGATGGGGAACCCGGAAGCAACGAGCGCGAGGTTGACGCGGGCGAGGCGACGCGGATGTTGCTGGGCTTGAGATCGCGATGGATCACGCCGCGCTGGTGGGCGAAGGCGACGGTATGAGCGATTTGCTTGAAAAGCAGCGCGATGGCGCGGGCGGATTCAACTGTGACGACGGGGCCGAAAGTCTGGCGGAGATGCTCGTCGAGCTGGCGACCTTCGATAAACTCCATGACGAGGAAGGGCCTGGCGTCGGGGGGCGGGGTGATGCCGCTGTCGTAGACGCGGACGATGCCGGGGTGGCGGAGGCCGGCGACGACGTCTACCTCGCGTTCAAAGCGGCGGCGCGAGAGGGGCGAGGCAAGGGCACGCTCATGAAGAACCTTGATGGCGACGCGGCGGCGGGTGGAGACCTGCACGGCGGAATAGACCACGCCCTGACCGCCGCGGCTGATCTCGACGATCGATTCGTAGCCATCAACTACGGGCGAGGCGACTGGCCCGGGCCGGGCGCGACGGAGCTCGTCGAGGAGGCCATCCTCGGTCGAGAACCAGTTGGCGGCGGCTGGGGCGGGGGCGGTGTCCACGGGGCGATGGCTCACTTGCTGTTAGCGGGTGGAGGATGAGGAAATTCTGGCGCGAAAGGAGGCGGCGTGGATCGGCCTTTTAAGGGTTAGCCTTCTTCGGCGATCTGCTGGGCGATGAGGGCCGAGAGGCGCTTCATGATGCGCGACTTGGCCTGATAGACCGAATCGACGCCGAGTGAGAGATCGGCAGCGACTCGGGCGGGATCATGACCGAGGAAGCCGTAGCGCTCGAACGCGTCGACATCGGTGGCGTTGAACTCGTTTTCGATGGTCGTCATGGCTTGGCGAACGTGATACTGCCGCCACTGGGCCTCCCAATCGTTCTCTACATTGGCATCAGCGGCACCCGCGCGGGTTGCCTCGTCTACAGCAGATAGGTCGCGCACGCCTCGGTTCTGAAACTGTTTCTTGTAGATGGCATGAATGACGATGGTTTTGAGGTACCCGCGAAACTTGCCCTTTTCGGGATCATAACGGAAGCCGGGCATGGCCTTGGAAAGGGCGAGAAGCACGTCCTGCTGGACATCGTCAACATCGGCGGCCTGCAGGGCGCGGCGGATGCAGAAGAGGCGAATGAGCTGGCCGTAGCGATCGCAGAACTCCCCCCAGGCGACCGGGTCATTTCCGGCCGATACGCGCTCGAGCAGGGTGGTATGGGTGGCTGTCTGGTAGTGCAAGGCGAGGCTGGGACAAGTGTGCAATCCGGCAGGCAAGAGGCCAATGAGATTGCCTTTAATTTACGTGGCCACAGGACCGGTAGTTGTAAAGAATCGCGCTGTGGGCCCAATAACGCAGGGCGCGACTGGGCAAAGCCCCAAGCACCCAGACCCCCCAGCGCGCCACACCGCCCCAGGCCTCGCACGCCGGCGCGGGGGCTCAAGTCGTGCATCGCCGGCAAATCGGTTAGTGTGCGGCCGCGGCGGGGCGGCTGTTGAGCACGCGATTGGCGTAGTTGTTCATGGCGTCGCGCAGTTGCTCGAAGGACTCGAGCACGTAGTAGATCGGCTGAAACTTGTCGATCTCAAAGGTGGTGTCGCAGACGCGGTCGAGGTCGAAGGGGCGGCGCTCGGGAACGGGCGAGTTGAGCGCGTAGTCGGCCTCGCCGTGGCTGCTGATGAGGCCGCTGCCGTAGATCCGGAGCTTGCCCTTCTCACGGATGAGGCCAAACTCAACGGTGAACCAGAAGAGGCGACCGAGCCGCTCGATGTCTGCCGGGTCGTCGCAGTGAAGAGCGGCTTTGCCGTAGGTCTGAAGAAAATCGGCAAAGACGGCGTCGGCATGGAGAGGAACGTGGCCGAAGATATCGTGGAAAATATCGGGTTCGGGGAGGTAATCCATTTTGTCGCGTGGGCGGATGGCGATGGTGGTCGGAAACTCGCGGCGGGCGAGGCAGGCGAAGAAGGCTTTGGCGGGGAGGTAGCCGGGAACGGCGCGGCTCTGCCAGCGGGTGAGGGGCCAGAGGTAGGTGTTGATGCCGTTGATCTGCTGACCCTTCCAGGTCTGTTGACCGTCGAGCATCGGCACGCGGTCGCGAACGAGGTTGATGGCCTCAAGCCCGGCGAGGAATGTCTGCGAGGCCTGACTGGCGAGGACGCTCCAGCGGCGGTCATAGAGCTCGCGCCAGACGGCGTGGTTCTCGTCGGTGTAGCGGTCGTAGTTTTGATGAACGTAGAACGTCGGCGGGTCGATCTGGTCTGCCGATAGGTGTGAGGCGGCGTCGGCGGCGGCCTGGGCCTTGGCGCATTCTTCGTCACTGATAATTTTGGTGTACTCGATTTCACTGGCCATGGCCTGAACCTCCGGCGGGTTGATGATCGTCCGCCAGTCAAAGTATAACTCGCCCTGCATCCCGCGTGGACAACTTCGCGTACCCTTCTGGCATGTCGACCCTGAGCGGTAATTTCTCGGTAGCCAGCTCGTCCAAGGGGTTGCGTACTGCCTTCGCGATGGCGGCAGCGGTGGGTCTGATGGCGCTTACCCTCCCCGGTTGTAGCGGCGGCGGGGGCAGCGGGGGAGACGGCGGCGGCTCGGGGGCGAGGGGCTCAGCGCGGTCGGGTGCGTCCAATGGGCAGATTCGCGCCGCCAACTTGACGCCGGGATTGGTCGACGAGGCGAGGGTGCTTCTGGGGAAGCTGCAGAGCGGGCAGCGGACGTACGCCTCGCTGGACGACCGTGAGCGGCAACTGCTTTTGGCTGTCAGCGCGTATGTCAAAGAGACGAAAGACAAGCGACGGTGAGCGGAATAGCCGGCGGCTGGCATCCTGAACATCTTCACGACTGCTGTGTCGCGACCGGCGCGGCGGCGGGATCGATTTCGCCCTCGGGTACGGCGGCGATCACGATCTCGCCATTGATGCTGTCTTGCTGGGCTCGAATCTTGCGCTGGCGGATGAGTTCGAGCATGGCGAGGAAGAGGCCGATCATTTCGCTGCGGCTGCGACCGGCGAAGACGGCGCGGAACTCGATGGTGCCGTGCGAGGAAGCCTCTGAGCGGAGGCGTTCGAGCAGGTCGGCGGCGTGGAGCTCAATGGGCGTTTCATCATCGCGGACGCGGTGATCGCCGAGGCGGGCAAAGTCGACCGTGTCCATGATGGCGGCGAAGGCGCGGGTGAGATCGGTAATGCCGAGGTCGTCGATCTCGACGGCGGTTTCTTCATCCTCGGCGCGGGGGACGGTGGGCACAAAGGCACCGCCACCGGGGAAGCGGCGTTCCCATTCGGTGAGGCGGCGGTCGAGGGCACCGGCGGCATCGCGGAAACGCTTATACGCGAGGAGTTGGCGGACGAGGTCGGCACGCGGGTCCTCGGGCTCGCCGGGCAGGGCGGCGAGGGGGTCGGCCTGCTGCTGACGGCCCGGGGGCATGGCCGGACGGGGCATGAGCATCTTGCTCTTAATTTCCATCAGTGTGGCGGCCATGACCAGGAACTCGCCGGCGAGTTCGATATCGATGCGGTCGATGCCGGTGAGGGTGACAAGATATTGGCCGGTGAGCTCGGCGATGGGGATGTCGGTGATCTCGACTTCGTTCTTGCGGATGAGGTGCAAGAGGAGGTCGAGGGGACCGTCAAAGGCATCGAGATGGATATGGACGTCGTCGAGCGGCATGGTGCTGGAGGGGAGTTTACGCCGGCCACGAGTCTACGCTTGCTCGGCGCCGCACGATGCGTCGCCAGCGAGGTGGTTTTGGGCGACTGGACGCGGACAACCGAACTGGCGTTTGCTGAGCGCATTCTGCGGGCGCAGGCGCGGGCGGTGGAAGCGGTGGCCCAAGCCCTTGGCGGCGATGCAGAGGGGTTCCATCGGGCGGCGGGGCTGATCGAAACCTGTGCCCGGGCCGAGGGAACCGTGCTGGTGAGCGGGCTGGGCAAATCGGGGCTGGTTGGGGCGAAAATCTCGGCAACGCTGGCCTCGCTGGGCATCACGTCGCACTTTGTACACCCTTCGGAAGCGGCGCACGGCGATCTGGGGCGTTTTCGAGCCAGCGACCTGTGTATTGCCCTCTCGGCCTCGGGCGAGACCGACGAGGTGGTCGCGCTGGCATCGATTCTGAAACAAGACAACATTCCCGTAATTGCGATCTGCAAGACGGGTGGGCCCCCGTCGTCATTGGAGCGGCTAGCGACGGCGACGCTGGGGCTGGGAAGCGTGGCGGAGGAGGCGGAGATTTCACCAGCGCCGACGCTGAGCACGACGGTGTCGCTGGCGCTCGGAGATGCGCTGGCGCTGTGTGCTTCGCAGCGGCTGGGATTTACCGATCAAGACTTTGCGCGGCGGCACCCGGGGGGTGCGCTGGGGGGACTGCTGCGGCCGGTGGTGGAGTCTCTGCGGTTTACGGTGGGAAAGAACCTGGTTCCAGCATTGGATGACGTTTCACTGGAAGAGGCGCTGCGCACGGCCGAGTCGGTGGGTCGTCGGCCGGGTGCCCTGCTGCTGGTTGATCGTGCCAGCGGGCGGCTGACGGGCGTGTTTACGGATGCCGACCTGCGGCGCGTGGTGCTGAAGGACCCGGGAGCGCTGAAGCACCCGGTGGCGGACTTCATGACGAGGCAACCGGGCACGCTGGCTGATACCGCGCTCCTGCGAGATGCGGTGCGGATGATTCGGGAGTTTCGTCGCGATGAGATTCCGGTGGTGGATGATGGCGGGCGACCGGTGGGAATTCTTGACGTGCAGGACCTGATTGCCATGCGGCTTGTGAAGGAGTGATGCTGATCGAGCCCTTTGATTCCATCCAACTGCTGGTGCTTGATGTAGACGGCGTGCTGACCGACGGCGGGATCTACGTGGCCGACGATGGCAGCGAACTCAAGCGCTATGACGTGACCGACGGGCTGGGGATCAAGGTGTGGGAAAAGCTGGGTTTTTCTACGGCGATCATCACAGGACGCACGGGCGACAATGTGAGCCACCGTGCGGCGTATTTGGGGATCGGCGACGTTTCGCTGGGGTCGAGGGACAAGGCGGCATGCCTGGATGCACTTTTGAAGCGGCGCGGACTGAGCCCGGGAAACGCCGCGTTTTTGGGTGACGATTGGCCGGACCTGCCCGCGCTGCGGCGGGTGGGCTACCCCATGGCGGTGGGGAATGCGGCGCCGGCGCCGGCGCAGGTGGCTCGACATGTGATCAAGGCGCGGGGCGGGCACGGGGCGGTGCGTGAGGCGATCGAGCATTTGCTGGAAGGAAAAGGGTTGATGCAGAGGGCGCTCGCGCTGTATGCCTGAGCGATGAAAGCCGGGTGGCGGGGTTGAGACGGCGGAGTTATTGAGTTCGAGCAGTTCTTCATGGCGAAACGAAATACATCCCTGGCTTCGAAGACGACGGTGCGGATTGCCGCCATCAGCATTTTCGTGATAGGCGGAGCGGTGGTAGCGCTGATTGCCATCAGCAGCGGGGCGGGTAGTGGCGGGAACGCGAAGCCAAGCGGAGTGGGGCGCGGCCCGATCGGGCCGCCGGTGGTGAACGTGGCGGAGGCAGGGCCCAAGAGCGGCGGCAAAGCGCGGGGGCAACTGTTTGACCCCAAGAACCCGCAGCGGATCGTGGGGAGCTTTGAATGGTCGGCCTTTGATGCGCTGGGACCGGGCCGGGCGCGGGTGACCGGGCCGCGGGCCGTGATAGCGATCGGTGACACGCTGGTGGCGGTGGTTTCGTCGGCGACGGGGGAGCTTGCGCTGTCGTCTCGGGATCAGCCCGAGTCGGGCACGCTCACTGGCGGAGTGCCGGTGCTGTTTTATTCCCGGGTGCCCGGCGGGTCAATCGAGCCCGAGGGGCTTGAGCCGATCGCGCAGTTCTTCACGCCCGAGGTCACGTTCAATCTGCCCTTGGGTGAACTTTCGATTCCTGGCGATTTCCGGATCAGCATGCCCGCGGCGGAGATGCGCGGCCGGGGCCTGCGGATGCTGGGCAACCAGGTTGATTCGCGGATCGAACTCATTGAGCTCGAGCACGCCGACTATGCGTGGTTTGACCCGACGGTGAGGGCGAAGACGGAAGGCGAGACGGGCACGCGCGGCGACCGAAAGAGCAAACCGAAGTCGCTCGGGGTCACGCCGGTCGAGGTTTGCTACTCGGCGATCTTTGGAGAAAACGTTCGGCTCAAGCGCGAGCAAGCGACTGTGACGGCAGATGGACTTGAGTTGCTGCTGAGGTTGGTGGACGGGGAGCTCCCGGCGAATGCGATTGGGGAGGCGGCGGCGAACAAGGGGCCGAAGGCCGAAGTTGGGGCGATCGCGAAAGAGAAGCCTGGAGATGCTGCAACGGTTGCGGTGGCGGCCGAACCACCACTTGCACCGGTTGGAGGCGCGCCGATCAGCGGTGAGCCGGCCTCGCTGGCGAGGCCGACTGGTGCGGCGCTCTCGCTGGCGTGGGATGGGATGCTCACGATGACGCCGGTGGCGGAGCGGCCCGAACTGCTGGAAGAAAACGATGTTGCGGCGCGGTTGTTTTCGATTCGGCCGCCGAGTGTGGACGAGCCGGCGAATATGGCCAGGGCGAGCAGCCGGCGCGATGGCGTTCAGATTGATGATGCGTCGATCGGGGGCCACGCCGAGGCGATGCAGGTTGTTTACGGGGCGACGCGGGGTGATTTGTCGCTTCGCGGCGGCGAGGGGCGGGCGTTGATCGGCCAGCCGGGAAAAGGGCATGTTGAGGCGGCGACGATCTCGATTAATCTGTTCAATGGTCTTGGGGCGGCGACCGGGCCGGGCATGCTGGTTGGTGAGGGCGCGCGATCTGCGGTGCCGGAGACGGGGACGGACCCAGCAACGGGCACCAACTTGGCGAGAGCGGTGTCGTTTGCGAAGTCGGCGGAGTTTCGGCTTGCGACGCGCAACGGAACGATCTCCGATGTGATCGAAGAGGTGGTGCTGGATGGAGATGTGCAGGGGCACGATGGCGTGAGCTTCATCGAGGCGGATCGGCTGACGGCGACGTTCATGCAGGCCGAGGGGCTGAAGAACGCACTCGCTCGTGTGGTGGCGACAGGGGTTGAGGGCACGCGGGCGCTGGCAGGGAGTGATCGCGACGGGCGGCGCGAGTCGATGGGTGCCGACCGGCTGGATGTGCAGTTTGAAAAAGTGGTCGGGGGGCCGGAGGGGCGGAGCCGGGCTCGCACGGTGCCCCAGGTTGTGACGGCGAAGGGGAACGCCGAGACCCGTCGCGGCACGCTGGTGATGAACTGCGGGCTGCTTGAGGCGAATCTGATTGATGTTGTGAAGAAGTTCGATCCGGCAAAGCCTGATGTGGTGGAGAAGGAACGGGTCGTGGGGCCGGTGCGGATCGAGGGCGGGCTCATATTGACTGACACGAATCTGCGGGTGGTGGCCGACGGCGCGCGGGCCGATGCGGTGGCACAGTCGGCGGATCTGACGGGCAAGGCGATTCGCATTGAGCGCGATGGCGGCGTGGTGACGGGCACGCAGATGCGGCTGCTGGCGCAGGACCGCTCGCTGCGGGTATTTGGGCCGGGCGGGTTTGAGTATCGCGCAGATGCGACGGCCGATGCGGCGGCAGCCGGTGCTCCGATGGCGGTCGAGAGCCGCTGGACCAGCGGGATGTTTGTGAGTGATGTCCGGGGTCGAATGGAGTGCGTTGGGGACGTTGCGGCGTCGTTCAGCCCGTCGCAAGACGAGACGAACACGCTACGGGCGGCGGCGGTCAACTTGGAGTTCACGCCCGCACCGGCGGACGGGAACGGCGGCGGGAAGCCGAGCGGGGCAGACAAGGGGACGTCGGCGGGTCAGCGGAGCCTTGTGCGGGCGGAGGCGATTGGTGAAGCGACCGATTCCCCGGTGCCGGCGAACGCGACTATTGAATCGCGGCGGTTTACGGCTGAGTCGCGGGGCCGGGCGGATCGGGATGTGGAGAGGGTGTTTTATATCGAGGGACCAAAGATTGTCGGTGAGCGGCTTGATACTCCGGCCGCATTGCTGACCGTTGCGGGCAAGGGGCGGCTACTGATTGATGACCGGCGGGCCAGCGACAATGAGAAGGACGCGGCGCAGGCGGTGACATCTGGAACTGCTCCGCTGCAGCTCTCTGGCTCGACGGGCACCTCGCTGTTCTCGTGGAACAACCAGCTCACGTTTGATCGCGGGAGCGGCGACATCGCGATTGAGCTCGGAGCGCGGCTGCTGCATCGGCCGAAGCTGACGGACCCGGTGACGACGCTCGACTGTGAGCGGATTGAAGCCAAGGTGCGGACGCAGGGCGGAACCAGCGCCGCCAACTCCATTCCCACGCCCACGGGCACCCCCACGGGCACCGGGCAGATTGAACTTGTGAGCGTGAAGGCGCTCGGGGGCAGTGGGCAGGCGATCGTGCAGAGCGAGGGCAAGCGCATCGAGGCCGACGACCTGGTGTTTGATGCGCTCTCGCAGATCGCGGAGGCGATTTCGCGAGGTGATCGGCGGGTTAGCTTTATTGATCCGACAAAGCCGACGCCGCTGGTGGCCGAGCGGTTGTACTGGGACCTGAAGAACAACAAGGTGACGGTTGAGCGGCCGTCACCGATCGTGGCGCCGCGATGAGCATGTCCTGCCGCTGAATGCGATGAGCACGCACGCCGCCCAACCCGACGAATCGGATCTACCTGTTCCGGGGCTGGCGATTGCGCCCGCGCGGAGTGCGATGACGGTGCTGGCGAGCGGGAGCGGGGGGAACTGCTCGCTGCTTCGGGTCGTGCTGCCCGGGGGGCCGCGGCACATTTTGATTGATCTTGGGCTGTCACCGAGGCGGACGCGGACGCTGCTGGCATCGAGGGGCGTGCACCTTGAGCAGATCGATGCGGTGTTGCTGACGCATCTTGACAGCGATCACTGCCACGGCGGTTGGTGCGCGGCGAACATGGACGAGGCGACGTTGCCGCGACGCACGGAGGTGTTTCTGGCCCGATCGCACAGCGGGCGGGCGCAGCGGATGTCGTTCAACGGCTGCCGGTTTTTGACATACAAGGCGGCGTTTACGATTGCGGGCGGGGTTCCGGTGGCGCCGATCATGATGCACCACGATGAACTTGGGGCGGGAGTCTTCCGGTTCACGCTGCCGGGCGGGTCGCTGGGCTTTGCGACCGATCTGGGACGTGCGACGGACCAACTGGTTGCACACCTGCGGGGGACCGACGTGCTGGCGATCGAGAGCAACTACTGCCCGGTGATGCAGCAAATGTCTGATCGGCCGGAGTTTTTGAAGCGGCGGATCATGGGCGGGCGGGGGCACTTGAGCAATGAAGAGTGCGCGCGGGCGGTGTCGGCCATTGAGCCACGGCGCGAGGTGGTGCTGCTGCATCTCTCGAGGCGGTGCAACACGCCCGACTTGGCCCGGGCGGCGCACGTGAAGCCGCGGTATCGGGTCACACTCTCGACGCAGGATGAACCGACGCCGTGGGTGACGATTGATTCGCCGGTCGTTACGCCGCGGGTGCAGCAGCTTGCGCTGTTTGGCTGAAGCGCTGCGCGGCGGAACGACGGCGGGGACAACGAAGCAGGATCACCAAGGAGTTGCGTGCGGGTCGGGATTGGGGGACGCCGGGGGCGGCGGTGGTGAGCCGGGGAGATAAACGGGCTCGAGGATTTTGCCAGCGTCAGGGGGCGCGGGTTCCCAGATGACGCCGCTTTCGCCGAGCACCGTGCCGGTGGCGACGGCGAGATCGACCTGCGCGATCTGGTAGTCGGCGAGGGCACGGATCTCGGCCGACTGCGAATCGGCGAGTCGTGCGGCGGCATCGAGGACGTCGGTGCTGGTGCGGAGGCCCTGGGCAAACTGGCGGCGTTCGCCCTCGAGGGTGCGGCCGGCGAGCACGCTGGCCTGGCGAGAGGCGAGGATGCGCTGCCAGCCGGTGCGGAGGCGGTCGGCGACATCGAGCACGTCCTGGCGGATCGACTGCTCCTGCGAGTTCTTGCTTGAGATGCGCTGGAGGCGAACGAGGACGGAGCGATTCAGGCGGGCTTCGGCGGCCTCGTTGCCGAGGGGAATCTCACCGGTGAGGCCGACGGAGAAGCTCTCAAAGCGGTTGTCTTTGAGTTCCTGGTAGTTCTCGCGGAACTTCTGTCCGAGCGAGGCGAAGCTGTAGCTGCCGTCGAGATTGATGAGCGGGAGCGTTTGGTTGCGGGCCACACCTTCGTTGACGGCGTCGGCGAGGATTTCGAGCTCGGCCTGTACAAGCTCCATGCGCTCGGCGATGGCGCTGGCGGTGAGCTTGCGGGTGTCGAGCTCAAAGCGCACCGGGGCGGGGAGGGTGGTGGGCATCACCGCCTGGTCGCTGTCGATATCGAGGTCGCGCATGTTCATGACGCGTTTGAGATCGCGCTCGACCTGAAGAGCGTTGCTCTCGGCGATGATGATGGCTTCGAGACGCTGGGCGACGCCTGACTGGGCGCGGGTGACTTCGATGTCGGCGACGTCGCCGGCCTTGAGGCGGTTCTCGGCCTGCTTGAGCTGATCGATTGCCAGTTCATACTGCTTCTGGCGGACTTCGAGCTCTTTTTTGGTTGCGAAGAGGAGCCAGTACTGCCGCTCGGCGCGGGCGAGCTGCGAGATGACGATGAGCTTGGTGCGGGCCTGGGCGATCTGTTCGTTGAAGCCGGCGATCTGGATGGAGGCGGTGCTGACCCCGTCGCCGGCGTTGCGGAGCAGGGGCTGACTGATCGAGAAGGTGAGGTCGGAGTTGTAGAGCTGCGAGCCGGCGAAGACGGAGCTCGGCGAGTCGGTTTTGGCGTTGGTGAAATCAACGCTGGCGCGGCCGCCGGTGCGGAGGGGCACGTCAACGCCGCCGCCGATGGCGAGGACTTTTTGTTGATTTGGAACGGTGGTCTGAAGCGTGGGGCGGTCTTCGTCGCGGTAGCGTGCAAAGGGCGTGAAAACGGCTTCGAACTTGGCGCGTTCGGCGCGGAGGGTCTGGCTGGCGATGCTCGGGTCGATGAGAGCGACCTGAAGTTCGAGGTTATTGCGGAGCGTTTCGGCGCGGACGGTTTCGATAGAGAGTTCGACGATGGTCATGCCGTCGAACCGGCTTGGCGCTTTGGCGGGAAGCTTGGCGGCGGAGTACTCGGTGGGGTCGCCGGTGAGGATTTCAGCAGCGGCGAGCTGGCCGGGCGTCGGCGGGGCGATGAAGTCTCTCTTGAAGGACTCAGGATGGAGGGAGCGGACCGCGCGGAGTTTCGCGGGGTCGATCATTGGGCCGCGATCAGAATCGCGCGAGCCGAAGGGGCTGTCACAGCCGCCCATCCCTCCGGCGAGGGCGAGGAGGATGACTGGGGAGACGAACGCGAGCCGGAACGGGCTGGTAGTGGTGAGCTTCATAGGAGATTGAGGCGCGGGGGGGCGGAGGTCATTCGTGGCGCAGAGCTTCGATCGGGTCAAGCCGCGCGGCCTTGAGCGCCGGGAACATGCCGAAGACGATGCCGGTGAAGGCGCAGAAACCGACCGACAGCAGGACGGCCCACATCGGGATATTGGCCTTGGCGATGAACGAATCCGGATTGCCGCCGAGGGCCATCTTGCCGCCGAATCCGATGGCGAGGCCAATGGCCCCGCCCACCATACACAGGGTGACGGCCTCGACAAGGAACTGCATAAGAATAACGATGGGCGGGGCGCCGACGGCCTTGCGGAGCCCGATCTCACGGGTTCGCTCGCTCACGGAGACGAGCATGATGTTCATGATGCCCACACCGCCGACGACGAGGGAGATGCCGACGAGGACGACGGCGCCGAAGGTCATGAACACGGAGATCTTGTTGAACTGGGCACGGGCCTGCTCGATGGCCTCGACCCCGAAGGTGTTGGCATCGGTCGGTTGAAGTTTGCGGCGCTTGCGAAGGAAATCGGTGATCTCGGCCTTGGCTTCTTCAAAGTCCTCAGGCTTGTGGGTCTGGCCGGTGACATAGAGGCCCGACATCCAGTCGGGGCGCATCATGTCGGCGGTGCGGAAGGGGATGAACACCTCGGTGCGCGACTCGCCACCGCCGAACATCGGGCTCACCTGCTTGGTTTCAACCACGCCGACAATAAGGAACTTGCTGCCATTCACGAGCAGCGACTCGCCGACTGGTTCGCTCGGAAGGGCGAGTTCTTCGATCGCTTTATCGTTGACGAGACAAACCTGGTGGCGATTCTCGTCGTCAACTGGAAGAAAGGGGCGGCCCGCAACGACGGAGCGGCCTTCGATCTCGTGCCATGTCGGCCACACACCCTGGATGTTGACAGTCGGCTCGGTACGGTCGCCATACTGCACGGGAACGGAGAAGCTTTTGATGGGCGTGAGCCGCTTGAGTGTCGGGCACGCCGTAACCATTCCCTCGGCTTCGGCGGTGGTCATGCGGATCTGGCGGTAGCTGAACCGACCGATCTGCTCGCGCGGCATGCGCGGGAAGACCCAGACACGGTTGGCGCCGATTGACTCAAACTGATCGAGGACGTACGACTTGAGGCCCTGAGTGGCGGCTGCTGTAGCGATGACGGCGGCGACGCCAATGACGATGCCGAGGGTGGTGAGGACGGCGCGACCCTTGTTGGACCAGATCTGCGCGAGGGCGAGCACCACGGTTTGAAAGATCAGCCGGATCACGAGCAGGAAGGGCCGCAGCAGGAAATGAAGGATGGTCATCGGGACGCTCCCTATCCGGCGGCGTGGGTGATCACGGCGGGCGACGGAGATGGACCGTTTTCCGTCGGTGCTGAGCCGTTCATGAACTCAGCGTTTCGCGTGGCTTCCTGGGCGATGTGGTTGAGATATTCGTTATGGATCGGGTCGAGCCGGGTCGCGAAGTCGCTGAAGATGCGGCCATCGCGAAGGCGGATGATGCGCTCGGCGTGACGGGCAACGTCTTCTTCGTGGGTGACGATGATGATGGTCTGGCCCTCAACGTGCAACTGCTGGAAGAGGGCGATGATCTCTTCGCTGGTCTTGCTGTCGAGATTGCCGGTGGGTTCGTCGGCGAGGAGGATGGTCGGTTCACCGACGAGGGCGCGGGCGATGGCCACGCGCTGGCGCTGGCCACCCGAGAGCTGGTTGGGCTTGTGCTTCATGCGCTTGGCCAGACCGACGCGCTCGAGGGCCCGTTTGGCCCGGGCGGTCGCGCCGATCCAGTACTTCCGCGAATAGAGCAGCGGGAGCATGACGTTCTTGAGTGCGGTATGCTTGGCGAGCAGTTCAAAGGACTGGAACACGAAGCCGATCTCTTCGTTGCGAACCTTGGCAAGGGCGGCGGCGCCGAGGAACTCGACCTTGCGGTTGTTGAGTTCGTACTCGCCATCGGTCGGCTGGTCGAGGCAGCCGAGGATGTTCATGAGGGTACTTTTGCCCGAACCGCTGGAGCCCATGATGGCGACAAACTCGTTGCGGTAGATGGTCAGATCAATGTCGCGGAGGGCGTTGACCCGCTCGGCGCCCATCTTGTAGACCTTTTTGATGCCGCGCAAACGGATCGTGACCGCGCGGCCGTCGGCGGAGCGGGGTTCGACGGGCGCGATTTTCTTGCGGAAGCCGAGCATCAGAATGGGGTCTCCTCTTCGGGGTCGACGGCCTCAGTTGTTCCGCTCTTCTTCGTTGTCGCCTTGACGGGATTTTTGGCGTCTTTGAGTTTCTTGGCTTCGACCTCGTCGATGACTTTGCGGCCGTCGCGCAGCTCCTGCAGGACCTTGAATGGCCCGATGATCACGTCGGCATTCTCGGTGGCACCTGCGAGGAGTACGGTGTGGGTGAGGTCACTCGAGCCTGAACTGACAGGAACCGCCTTGGCTTTGCCGTCTTCGATGGTGTAGATCACGCGTGCGAAGGCCTTGGTCTTATCGATGACAGTTCCTTCGGCGAGCTCCTTGGGGAGTTCGTCAACGCGACGGTCAACGACGGCCTGGGTCGGAACACGCAGCACGTCGTAAAGCGTTTCGACTTCGACATCGGCGTTGGCCTGCAGGCCGGAGCGGAGCAGGGTGTCGGTAGGGCGATCAACGAGGATCTCGACTTCGTAGTAGCCGGTGCCGTCGCGATCAACGATGCGCTTGAGGCCGACTTTATCGACCATGCCTTTGAACTCGATGCCTTTGAACGCGTTGATGAAGATGCGTGAGCCTTGGCCCTTCTTTACCGGAGCGATGTTGGCCTCATCAACGCGGGCCTTCATGATCATGACGTTGAGATCGGCGATCTCCATAATGACCGAGCCGGCGTTGTTGAAAGTGCCAACCAGAACGAGTTCGCCGACTTCCACGTTGAGCTTGGTGACGACCCCGGCGAATGGCGCTTCGATCTCGCAGTTTTCGAGGTCTTTGCGGGCCCGCTGAATGTTGGCTTCCGCGGCGGCGATGCCGTGGATGCTGGCTTCGACGTTGGCCTTGGCGCGGAGAAAGTCGCTCTCGGCCGATTCCAATCGGCTCCGGGCGGTGTCGCCGGTCTTGGCGAGTTCGCGCTGACGATTGACCTCCTGCTCGCTGAGCATCATCGAGGCGCGGGCGGATTCGAGGCGAGCCTCGTCGCTGCGCTTGCTGGCCTGCGAGCTTTCGAGGATCGCGAGGAGTTCGCGTGAGTCGAGCCGAACGACCACGTCACCGGCCTTCACGTTGTCGCCCTCACGGAAAGGAAGGGCCACGACGCGGGCGGCGACCTGAGCGCTTATCTGGACTTTGGTCTTGGGTTCGATCGAGCCGGGGGCGTTGACGGTCTTGACGAGATTGCCCTTGAGGACCTTTCCGATCCGTACTTCGGTTTGCTTTTCACCGGGCGTCATGGAGCGGAGCGCATCTTGAAACTCCGGCATTCGGGCGATGAAAAAACCCGCAGTGCCGCAACTGGCGACCGCGATGACAAAGAGTCCGAGCAACCATTTCCACACGCGCATGCTCCACGCAAAGTACCGTTGCACGAACCGAACACGGGCACGAACCGAACACGCCCCCTTCTTCGGGGCAGGCTCAGCGGCCAACCAAACAGCAAACTCCGTCATTGGCACCGAGACCGCACTGAATACGAACAATAGTCCATCAAATGACGACTACCGCGTGCATTCAAGCGCGTCGGTGGGCTTGCTGGCGGTCCATGCTTATAGGGATAAACAGCCAACGGGTTTCGCCGGCGAGTATGGAGCCCGGGGCCTGAACTCAGATCTCGACAACATCAAATCGCAGCGGGGACGACGCCTCGATGCCAAACCGATCACGGATCTTGGCGGCAAACTGGCCGCGCTGGCGATCTTCGCCATGCACCAGCACGACGCGCGGCTTGGATGAGGCATCGCCGGCCATGGCGCCGAGCCACGCCATCAGGCCCGACTGGCCGGTATGGGCCGAGAACCCTCCAAGGGTGGCAATCTTTGCGCGAACGGCGACGGTCTGACCCATGATGCGAACGGTCGGGGCTCCGTCGAGGATTCGACGGCCGAGTGACCCTTCGGGCATGTAGCCGGTGGCCAGAAAGGTGACCCCCTTGCGCCAGAGATTGTGCTTGAGGTGGTGAAGAATCCGGCCGCCATCGCACATGCCGGAAGCGGCGACGATGATGGCAGGATCCCAGGACTCGTTAAGGGCCTTGCTTTCGGCGGCGGATTCGACGGCGCGGGCGAAGCTCAGATCGCCGAAGGGCTTGCCGATCGAGCAGAGGGCGGGCCCGTCATCGTCGAGCGAAGCGGCGTGTTTGCAGTAGAGCTGCGAGGCCTTGGAGGCCATGGGGCTGTCAACGAGCACGGGAATCCGCGGCGTGCGGGCATCGGCGTAGATCTCGCCGAGGTAGTGCAAGATGAGCTGGGTGCGGCCAACGGCGAAAGCGGGCATGAGCACGCGCGACTTGTTCCAAGAAGCTTCGGTGATCACCCGGCGAAACTCGGCGACGGTCTGGTCGAGCGGGCGGTGGTCGCGGTCGCCGTAGGTGGATTCGACAAAGACCAAGTCGGCGTGTTTGGGAGGATTGGGATCGCGCAGGATCGGCACGCCGGCGGGCCCGATATCGCCGGAGAAGACAATGATCTTCTCCTGCTCACCGGCTGCGTGCACGCGCATCTCGACGGATGCGGAGCCGAGGATGTGGCCAGCTTCGTAGAGCCGGACCGAGATGCCCGGTGCGATGGCTTTCCACTGGTCGAGGGGGAGCGGCGCGAACATGGGGAGGAGTTTTTCTACGTGCTCGGTGGTATAGAGCGGCACGGCGTCGGGCTCGTTGTGCCCGGAACGATCTCGATACTTGTTTTCGCGGAACGCGTCGCTTTCTTGGATGTGGGCCGAGTCACGGAGAATAAGTTCGGCAAGATCGATAGTTGCGGGCGTGGTATAAATCGACCCTTTGTATCCCGCCGGGATGAGCAGGGGCATGCGGCCGACATGGTCGAGGTGGGCGTGGGTGAGAACGACGGCGTCCAGTTTGGCTGGCTCGATCGGGTCAATCACGGCGTTCTTGCGGGTCCGCTCGCCGCGGCCGCCACCTTGGAACATGCCAAGGTCGACGAGAACGCGGGCCTTGGAGGTTTCCACGAGGTAGCCGGAACCGGTCACTTCGCCCGCCGCGCCGAGTAGGGTGATTTTCATGGTTGTCCCCATAGCCAAAACGCCCGCCGGAGGGGCGGGCGTTGTTGACTGCAATCTGCAAATGGCCGCAACAGGGCTCGAACCTGTGACCCCAGTCGTGTGAGGACTGTGCTCTAGCCAACTGAGCTATGCGGCCGGCGAACTTCGGACCCCTGACTATACGCCTGGTGCGCGCGTTCCGCTATCATCGAGTTGACCTATGGCCGACGTTTTGCCCACCGTTGTTGATGTTGACCGCCTGCGGATGCACCTTGCGTCCTCGTCGAAGGCGTTGCTGGATTTTTGCAACTCGCCCGACTTGGTCGAGCGGGCGGCACGAATCCCGGTCGTCATGGCTGGTTCGCTCAAGGCGGGGGGCAAGATCCTTGCCTGCGGCAATGGCGGATCCTCGGCCGATGCCATGCATTTTGTGGAAGAACTCACAGGCCGCTACCGTGCCGACCGCCCGGCGATCGCGGCTATCGCGTGCATCGATCCTGGGCATCTCACCTGCACGGCCAACGACTACGGATATGACCAGGTCTTCTCGCGGTGGATCGAGGCGCTTGGCCGGCCGGGTGACGTGCTGGTGCTTTTGAGCACGAGCGGGAACTCGGCAAATATTCTCCGCGCCGCGGACGCGGCCAAAGCCCGCGGCGTCGTCACCGTGGCCCTTTTGGGTAAAGACGGCGGTAAGCTCCGCGGAGTGTGCGACCATCAGGTCATCGTGCCAAGCGACTGGTCGGACCGGACGCAGGAAGTGCACATGACGATTCTGCACGCGTGGGTTGATGCCATTGAGCAGCACCTGCTGGCGGGATGACCAGAATCAAGCGGCGCAAGGATTTTTAGCCCCGTCGAACCAGCCACTCAGGGAGTTCTCGCACCTGACCATCGCGGCCGATACAGGCGAGGGTGGTCGCGGCGGTGACGAGGGTTTCATTGCAGGGATTGGCGTCGCGTTCGATGGCGACCACGTCGTATTCGTGCTGGATTTTGACGTGCCCGCCCCCCACCACCCGGGTGCGGACCTCGACAAGGTCGTCATAGCGGCCGGGGCGTTTGAAGCGGGCTTCCGCCTTGACGATCACCAGCAAAAATCCCGCTTCCTCCATCGCTTTGTACGATGCGCCCGCCGTCCGCAAAAGTTCGGTCCGCCCCATCTCGAGCCACGGGAAGTAGGATGCGTGATGCACAAAGCCCATCGGGTCACACTCGCAGTAGCGAACCCGCAGTTGCAACCGGCCCTCAGAGGGCACAACGCCCATCGGTCCATTGATCGCGAAACCACTGGCCAAAGGTTGCTCGGCGTGCTGGTCTGGCGGTGGGCTACTCATGGGGTGCATCGCTTGCTGTTGGGCGGGCCGAGTTCTTCGCACCGCGCGCCTGTCTTGCGGATTCAAGCATTTCGTGCAAATCGACGAGATCGGGATTCGCGATGTAACGGCGCAGCCCGTACGAACCCCGCCACAACGAGATCACAGCGGAGGGATCGAAGTAGGTGGCACACTCAGGGCAGAGCCCTTGTCCATCGATCGCGTCGAGGGGATAATGGCACGTCGGGCACACCAATCCCTTGCGCGGCACGACCAGCCGGCGCGCCTCCATTCGTCCCACCGGTCGCGAGAGCGCAAGCGCGCCAAAACCGCAGAGCAGCACCACCGTTGAGGCCGCCGACAGGGAATCCGCCCACGGTTTGCTGCTGCCCACCATCGCGCAGGCGGGCAAACTAAGCACAATCAAGACTGCACCCGACCAGAGAAACCGGCGCTGCATCGGCATCCGCTTCGGCACCAGCGGCAGCGGTTGGAGGGCCTTGGCGCGGTGAACGGCGACGGCCTGCGGGTGCGTCAGCGGCGGCTCATCGCTCACAATCCCAGCATGTTCTTCTTGGTGTCCCATTCGGTCTGCTCACGCTTGTTGTCGGTCAAGATTTCACCGGTTGAAGACCCCCGCACCTTGTGCCCGGCTGACCGCAACGCCTCAATCTCAAGCCGCGTTAGCCGCACACTCTCAAGTTCGTAATCGCGGAACGCCTCCATCGTCACCGGCACGATCGGCTCGATCAAATCGTGCATCGCCGTGGCATACACGCGAATCTCTTCCTGCGCGTGCGGGTCCATCCGCAGCGATAAAAACCGCAAAATATTGTGCAAATCGCACTTCCAGTACCACTCGGTATAGAGCGACACCGGCAGCCCGATCCGCGCCATCTCGCGGCTCACGCCCTGCTCGGTCAAGTTCAGATACCGTGCGTAAAGCGCCTCCGAATCATCGAGAAACTTGAGAAACTCAGCGGCCGTTTTCGCCTCGTCAATCGGCCCCGTCGGCGCGCCAGGCGGGTTCATCATCAGCCCGTTCTCGTCGGTCACCGCATTGCCCCCCCCGGCCCCCCCGACCCGAAACCGGTCGCCGCCGCCTTGGCGGTTGCTCCCGCTCTGCTTACGCACGTTCTCCGCCGTGGGCCGATAGAACCGGTCGGGCATGATCGAGTATCGACCGCTGTATTCGTTCACGCTCGCGGTGCGATGGCGAATCCACTGGCGGGCGATGAAAACGGGCATTGCGATGTGGAACTTGAACTCGACCATCTCAAACGGGGTGGTGTGGCGATGGCGGAGCAGATAGCGGATCAGGCCGCGATCCTCGCTCACTTTTTTGGTACCCGCGCCATAGGACACGCGCGCGGCCTGCACGATGGCGGCGTCGGCGGTTTGGCCGGGTGCAACGAGGCGGGGCATGGCATCGACGAGGGCGACGAAGCCGTGGTCGTAGCAGCGAATCTCCTGGCGATCGCAGCCACCCATCACATCCTGCATGGGCGCGGCGGCCATGACCCGGTGCACGGGCTTCATGTTGACGGAAATCTCAACGGGACGGTTGGTGGCGGACGTGAGCGACATTGGCCGAGCGTAGCCCGGCCCCGCGGGGGGGCATTTGCGAGCAGGTCTCTGGCCCGGTAAGTCCTCGGTGGTGGCGATTCCCATTCCCAGAGCAGGGTTCTGGGAGCCTTGGCCGTTCATTGGCCGTTCACTGACCGCTCAACTCCCCCCATCTTCACCCCGATACCAAAGGGAGCGGTGGCGCACGAGGCGCGCCGCGTTCCCCTCCACGCTGCGATCCTCACATCGCGGCGCGCGGGAATCTCCCCGGCAGTTTCCCGGAGATTCCGACATGGATGGTCGCTCGAACTCACTGTTGTTTGGACGCGGCGGACGTCGAGCATTCTCGCTTGTCGAGTTGCTCGTGGTGATTGCCATCATCGCGCTGCTGGTGTCGATCCTGCTGCCGGTGCTTGGGCAGGCGCGCCGATCGTCAAAGCAGGTGCAAAACCTCGCCAACCTCCGCCAGTTGGGCTCGGCCACGCAGGCGTATGGAAGCGACTTTCAGGACCGCATCTGGGCGTTCTCCTGGAAGGGCGGCGTGAACTACAGCCCGCGCGACAACGGACCACCGGTTCAGTACACCTCGAGCAACGACCTTGATGCCGCGGCGCAACAGGCGGCCGACATCATCCGGAGACGAGCCGAACCGGGATGGCCGAACTTTCCGACGCAGCCAGCCTGGATTCCGCACGTTTTTTACTCGCACCTTGTGATCATGGACTATCTGGCGGCCCGGCTGCCCGAGCCGATCATTAGGTCGCCGTTTGATCGGGTTCGCCAGCAGTGGGCCGATGCGTTGTGGGATGACCCGGCGCACCCCGAACTGGTCCCGCAGCGGTTCAACCTGCCGCAGGAGCGGTGGCCGTATAGCAGCAGTTACGAAACGGCGCCGGCGTCATATTCGCCGGATCGCTGGACGACCGACGGCGGGCGGCTGGGACATCTGGGTACAGAATGGGGCGTTTATATCTACAACCCGGGCACTTCGGGCAACTATCGGCTCGGCGGGCGGCGGCTTGGCGATGTCGCGTATCCGTCGCACAAAGTGCACCTCTTCGAGAATGTGATGCGCCATGACGGACGCGCCGAGCGCTACTGGACACATTGGCGGGCGAAAGTGTGTGTACTGAGCTTCGATTCCAGCGTGAGCTTGCTGGCGACACCGGATGCGAATCAGGGTGGCCACCTGCAGCCAACCAACCTCGGGCGTCGCGCTCCGATCCGGTACGTTCGAGCCGGCGCGCCTGATCGCGGCTTTCCGGCATGGGGCGATGACGATTCGACACTGCTCCAGCCGGCGCGCTATCGCTGGACGATCGGGGGCATTCGGGGGGCTGATTTTGGTCAGGGCGAGCCGTTTGGCGTTCAGTAGCCAGCGGCCACGTTTTCTCTCAGGCCTCGAACAAACCACCCTCGACGAGCCCTTTGGGAACGGGGATGCGCAGGTGTTCGGCGGCGGCCCGGGTCATCATGCGGCCGCGGCGTGTGCGGGCGAGAAACCCGATCTGGAGCAGGTAAGGCTCAACGACATCTTCCAGGGTGCCAGCATCCTCGTTCATGGTGGCGGCAACAGCTTCCAGCCCCACGGGCCCGCCCTCGTAAGTCTTGGCGATACACCGCAGGTAGGAGCGATCGATCTCATCGAGGCCGAGATTGTCGATTCCTTCGAGTTCGAGGGCTCGGGCGACGAGCACGTTGGTGATCGTGCCATCGGCCTTCACCTGCGCGAAGTCGCGAACGCGACGGAGGAGCCGATTGGCGATGCGCGGGGTGCAGCGCGAGCGAGAGGCAATCGTCTCGAGGGGGCCTTGGCCGTCGGAAGCGACGCCCAGAAGCCGAGCGCTGCGGATGAGAATCGCGAGGAGTTCGGCCGTGGTGTAGTAGCGCAGGTGGTGGGCGATTCCAAACCGCGAACGCATGGGCGACGAGATGAGCCCGGCACGGGTGGTGGCCCCGATGAGCGTGAACGGCTTGAGCGAGATCTGGACGGTGCGGGCGTGGAGGCCGCTATCGACGGGCACGTCGATGCGGAAGTCTTCCATCGCGGGATAGATAAACTCTTCGACCGCGACGGGAAGGCGGTGGATCTCGTCGATGAAAAGGATGTCACCATGTTCGAGGCGGGTCAGCGCGCTGACGAGGTCGGTGGCGCGCGAAAGGGCCGGGCCGCTGGTCACGTAAACGCGGGTGTTCATCTCGGCGCCGATGACGTGGGCGAGGGTGGTTTTGCCCAAGCCAGGCGGGCCGTGGAGGAGCACGTGCTCCATGGGTTCCTTGCGGGCCCGGACGGCGGCGATGGTAATCGAAAGCCGCTCGATGAGGTCGGCTTGACCGATGTATTCGTTGATCCGGGTGGGGCGCAGAGAGTGGTTGACCTGTTCGTCTTGAACGTCAACCGTCTGCTGCGATGCTGAAACCAAGCGCTCCGTCGCCATAGGGCGAGGTTATGCACGAGTCGCGGGTGACGGGCCGGACGATTTCGCTGCCTTTCGATGGTTTTAGCCGGCCAGCAGGGCGCGATACTCAGCGGCCTTTTCGGGTTTTTGCAGTTTCTCATAGAGACGTGCCAAACGCTCGTGGATCTGCTTGAGTCGGGGATGGGCGTCGTTCTTGAAGGTGGCTTTGAGCGGAGGCAGAGCCAGGTTGAGCTCGCGCTCAGCGTCGGCGTAGCGGCCGAGCTCGGTGAGGCAATCGCCGTAGTTGGACCGGAAGATGGCCAGATAAAAATGTTCCGGCGGGAGGAAGCTCTTGCCCGACTCGATGGTCTGTTCAAACTGTGCTGCCGCACCGGCGAAGTCCTTTTTCTTCATAAGGATCATCGCGACATTGTTCATCATGCCCAGGGTTTCGGGGTCTTTGGTGAGGCCGGACTGGTTGCGGGTTTCGATATTGCGGCGGAACATCCGCTCGGCCTCGTCGGTTTCACCAAGGTCGTCAAGGCAATAGGCCAGCACGCCCGCCGTAGAGAGCGTTTTGTGGTGGGCGGGGCCCATCACTCGTTCGCTGCGTTCGAGAGCCTCGCGGAGGAGTGGGAGCGCTTCCTTCTGCCGGCTGGCGCCGATGAGTGCCACGGCGTAGTTGGCGAGGGTGATGATGTTGCTGGGGTGATCGGCATCAAGGCGTTTGAGGCGGATCTCGCGGACTTTGCTGAGCAGTTCGAGGGCTTCCTCATGGCGGCCAAGTTTCTGGACCAGGTTGGCCAGCGAAGTCATGGTGAAGGCGGTCTCGGCGCTCTCGGGGCCGAGCAGGCGGCGGCGCTCGTCGAGTGTTTCTCGAAGCGTGGCCTCGGCCTCGGTGAACTTGCCGAGCCGGGTGTAGGCCGAGCCAAGGTGGTCCATGTGCGTGAGCAGCGTTCGGCGCTGATCGCGATCGTCTGGCTTGGTGAGCTCGCGGAGGCGATCGACGGCGGCCCGGAGGAGGGGCTCGGCTTCGGCGGCGTTGCCGCGTTCGATGAAGACCCGGGCGAGTTCGGCTCGGGCCAGGACAGTTTCGAGGTGATCGGGACCAAGGGCCTGCTCGGAGGTTACAACGCAGGCTCGACCATTGGCTTCCGCCTCGTCAAAGCGGCTGAGTTCGGCAAGCGTGCTGGTGAACTCGCGCTGGGCTTCCATCAGTTGCTGCGAGCCTTCGCCGTAGATCTCTCTGGCCAGCTCGATCGATCGACGGCCGTTCTCCTCGGCCTTCTCAAGCTGGCCGAGGGCGCGGTAGGTCGTCGAGATTGTCCGGCGCAGGACTTGCTCGATAGGCGGTCGATCCTTGAACTGGAGTGTCAGATCGGCCGCGGCTGAGTCGAGCACCTCGCGGACCGTGACCTCGCGGCCTCGGCCTTCGATCGGGTCGACCGATTTGAGCATGCTGGCGAGGAAATCGCTTACCGAACGCGCGTTGGCGGCCTCTTGGGTAGCCTTGGCCCGCTCTTCGTCGGCGGTCTTTGCGGCGGCGACGGCGCTTGACTCGGCCGCCGTCGCGCGGAGCGTGAGCACGCTGCTGGCGACGATGCCGCACGCGAGGACAACCATGATGCCCGCGACGCCGGAGACGAGGGCCTTGTTGCGTTTGGCGAACTTGGAGAGCTGATAGACGGTACTCGGCGGGCGGGCGCGGATGGGCTCGTCGCGGAGGTGTCGGCCGATGTCGTCGGCCAGCTCCGAGGCGGACTGATAGCGGCGCGTCTTTTCTTTCTCAAGAGCCTTAAGGGCGATGGTTTGCACGTCGCCGCGGAGGGCGCGGTTGATGTTGCAGAGCGGCCGAGGCTCGGTCTGGCTGATCATCCGGGCGGCTTCAGGAATCGTTTTGTCGGAGGTTTTGTGCGGGAGCTCGCCGCTGAGGAGCTCGTAGAGAATCACGCCCAGGGTGTAGACATCGGAGCGAGTGTCCACATCGGCCGGGTCGCCGCCGATTTGCTCGGGGCTCATGTAGGGGATCGTGCCGATGAGCTGGCCGGTCTCGGTCTGCAACGTGCGCTGCACGCCGTCGGCTTCGGCTGCGCGGGCAACGCCGAAGTCGAGGACCTTCGGCTGGCCGCCGGCATCGACCAGGATGTTGGCGGGCTTGAGGTCTCGATGGACGACCCCCTTCTGGTGCGCGTGGTGCACGGCCTCGCAAACCTTGCAGAAGAGTTCGAGTCGCTCGGGGATGCTCAGGGCGCGCGACTGGACGAACTCGGTGATCGAACATCCACGGACAAGCTCCATGGCGAAGAACGGTTGCTCGACAACCTCGCCCCCAAGGCCGATCGCGACTTTCGCGGTGCCAGCCTCATAGACCTGCGCGATGCCGGGGTGCTGCAGCCGCCCGAGGACTTGCGATTCGTACTCGAATCGTTTGAGCAGGCGACCCGAAAGCATTCCGGGGCGAATCACTTTGAGGGCGACGGTGCGACGCGGGTTTTCTTGTTCGGCGAGATAGACGACGCCCATGCCGCCCTCGCCGAGAATGCTGAGGATGCGATAATGGCCGATCGTCCGCGATGGGGCCCCAACCGCCTCAGCGGCGACGCCGTCGTCGGCCGATCGGCCGGACCTGAGCCCGCCCGAAGGCACCGCTTCAAACAGGTCGGCCGAGGAGGCCGATTGCGGCTCCGATGGGCCGGCCATGGTGGCCGAATCATGCGCGCTCAGCATGGCCAGCACCTGCTCGCGAGTCTGCGGGTCGGTGCAGGCGCTGTCTACGAAAATCATGCGTTCGCCGGGCGGCACGCGCAGGGCCTCGGCAACGATCTCACGCGGAGATGGGGTCGGTCTTGGATTCAACGAGCAGTCTCTCCGAGGATATCAACGCCAATGCACGCGGCGTCTTCGGGAGAGACGCACGCGTCGATGGCAAGTATTGATTTTACGCCGGAGAATGCCAGTTCAATCGGCACCAAGGCCATGAACCGACTTCAGGCAAGCGGAAGACGCGGGATTATCAGGACTATCAAGCCTGTAACTGTCCGGGCATCTCTTTAATCCGTACGTCCATCGACGGTCCCACCGGCCCAATCTTGGCCGCGTCTATCGCCAGTTTGATTTCGCGCAGCAGAGCCGGTCGCACCCCGCCGAATCGGGCCGTTTCAGCCCACACGCTCACGTTCCAGATCACCACCGGCGAGAGTTCGGCCAGCACCGCGGCTGGGGGTGGATCGGCCATCACGCCGGGGACAGTCTTCAGCACGCGCTGGAGGGCAGCTTCGAGCGTGCGGTGCGCTTCATCGAGCGATGCCGCGGGGCTGATGGGCACGGCCACCACGGCTTGCCGGCGGTAGTGATGGGTCTGATTCTCGATGACGCCGCTGAAGATCGCCCCGTTGGGCACGATGATGCGGCGCATATCCCCCGTATCGAGGTTGGTGGTGAAAAGGTCGATGCCGTCGACGATGCCAGCCTGACCGGCGACGATGACGGCATCGCCGATCTTGAAGGGGCGGAAGATCATGAGCAGCACCCCGGAGGCGAGGTTCCCAAGGTTGCCCTGGAGCGCCAAGCCAATCGCGAGGCCGGAAGCCGCAATCACCGCCGCGAAGCCCGTGGTATTGATGCCGACAGTGCCGAGGCACGTGACGATCACAAAGACAAGGATGGACCACTTCGTGATGTTGCCAAAGAACTTGCCGAGGGTGGCATCAACGCGGGCACGCTCGGTGCCGCGCATCACCAGCCGGCGGGCCCAGCGGGCGAGCATCCAGCCGATGACGAGGATGACCAGCGCTGCAAAGATCCCCGGGCCGCGGGTGATGGCAAACTCGCCGATGTGGTCGGACCATTTTGCGAGCGTGTCCACAGGCTTGCGTGCAAGTTCGGCGACGACCTTGGCGGCGTCCGGGAGTGCGGCGGCGGGGGCGGGCGGTGATGCGGCTTTGGCGGCATCGGTCGCGGCTTGGGCGAGAAGGAGGAACATATGGTCTCTCAGAACATGCGGAGGAAGCGGCAGAGTTCCGGCGGCACGCGCCAGCCGGATGAATGTGGGGCGAGGGTACAAACTGAAGCCAGCCAAAGCAACGAAGCGCACACATGCGGGCGGGCTGCGAATCCACGCTTTTGTGGCACCTCACGCGGGTGTTGCAAATGACCGGCGCGAAACTTGAAAAGCCGGCGAACCCCACCCAACCACCTACCGTACAGTTAAACATGCACGATCCCCGTCCGTTTCAGATCGTCAGTCCGTTCAAGCCGATGGGCGACCAGCCTACGGCGATTGAGTCGCTGGTCTCACGCCTGCAAGGAGGTGCGCGCGGGGCCTGCCTGCTGGGTGCGACGGGCACCGGCAAGACCTTCACCGTCGCCAACGTCATCGAGCGCCTGCAGCGGCCCACCCTCATCCTCAGCCACAACAAGACGCTCGCGGCCCAGCTTTACGAGGAGATGAAAGAGCTCTTCCCGCACAACGCGGTGTCGTACTTTGTTTCGTACTACGACTACTACCAGCCCGAGGCGTATATCCCAGCGCGGGATATCTATATTGAAAAAGATTCGTCGCGGAACGACGATCTGGACAAACTCCGGCTGGCGGCCACGAGCAACCTGCTGTCGCGCAAAGACACGATCGTCGTCGCATCGGTCTCGTGCATTTTCGGCCTGGGCTCGCCGGAGGCGTACGGCCAGAAGGTGCTCACGATAGAACGGGGCACGCGCATCGATCGGCGTGCGTTCTTGCTGGCCCTTGTCGCGATGCAGTACAAGCGGGCGGAGATGGAGTTCATCCGAAGCACGTATCGGGTCCGGGGCGATGTGGTAGAGATCTATCCCGCCTACGAGCAGTTTGCGGTGCGCGTAGAACTCTTCGGGGATGAGATCGAGCACATCCGGCTCGTGAACCCCACGAGCGGTGAAGAGCTTGCCGAAGAGAGCCGGTTTTTCCTGTTCCCCGCGGCACACTACGTCGTCGGCGAGAACGGCCTCGAGGCGGCAGTCTCGGCCATTCGCGGCGAGCTTGAGGCCCGCGTCAACCAGCTTCGGGGCGAGGGAAAAGTGCTGGAGGCCCAGCGCCTGATGGCGCGGACGAAGTACGATCTTGAGATGCTGGCTGAGGTCGGCATCTGCAACGGCATTGAGAACTACTCGCGGCACCTTGACGGGCGCCAGCCGGGCGAACGGCCGTGGACGTTGATCGACTACTTTGAGTTTGTGCCCGGCGGGCCGCGGGTGAAGCGAGAACTCGCCAAGCCGGGCACGCCAGTCGATTGGCTCCTCGTCATCGATGAATCCCACGTCACCATCCCGCAGGTCCACGCCATGTTCAATGGCGATCAGGCCCGCAAGAAGGTCCTTGTTGAGCACGGCTTCCGCTTGCCCTCGGCGATGGACAACCGCCCCCTGCGTTTCTCCGAGTTTGAGACCATCGTCCCCCAAACCCTCTACGTCAGCGCCACGCCCGCTCGCTATGAACTTGAGCGGTGCGAGGGCGAAGTCTCCGAACAGGTCATCCGCCCCACCGGCCTTCTCGACCCGACCATTGAAATTAAACCCGCCCGTGGCCAGGTGCCAGACCTTATCGAACGCTGCCTCGAGCGCGTCGCCAGCCGCGAGCGCGTCATCGTCACCGCCCTCACCAAACGCCTCTGCGAAGACCTCACGCTGTATCTGCACGAAAAAGGCCTCCGCGTCCGCTACCTGCATAGCGAGATCGAAACCCTCGAACGGCTCGAAATCCTGACCGCCCTCCGCAGCGGCGACTTCGACGTGCTGGTGGGCGTTAACCTGCTGCGCGAGGGCCTCGACCTGCCCGAGGTTTCGCTGGTGGCGATCCTTGATGCCGACAAAGAGGGGTTCCTTCGCAGCACGACCTCGCTCATTCAGCAGATCGGCCGCGCCGCCCGCAACGTCAACGCCCATGTCGTCATGTACGCCGACACGATGACGCCCAGCATGCGGGCCGCCATCGATGAGACCGAGCGACGCCGCAAGAAGCAAATGGCCTTCAACACCGCCAACGGCATCACGCCGCAAACCATCATCAAGGCTATTCGCCGCGGCATGGAGATGGAACTCCGCGCCGGCCGCACCGCCCGCGAAGCGGTGAAGGCCAAAGAGCCGGAGTTCGAGCAGACCGAACTTCTCCGCCAGTTGGAGGACGAGATGCTGTCGGCCGCGACCGACCTCCAGTTTGAAAAAGCCGCCAAGCTCCGCGACCAGGTGGCCGCCATCAAGGCGGGCAAGGTGAAGTCGCTTGCGATGAGCGGCAAGATGCGGCGGAGTGACGTTGAGCGAAACGGTGACCCCAGCAGCATCGAGCGGAAGGCTGGCATGCCGGGCGTGCGGGCTAGCAAAAAACGCAAGTCCAAACGGCCCGAGTAACCCAGAAGCGATGGGCTCGCGTGACTGGCTCGATCGATCAGGGCTTGACTCGCGCGGCGGCGTCGAGTGCCAGCAGCTCGAACATGACCTGTCCGGCGAGCAACGCCGTAATGCCCGCAACATCGCGGTCGGGAAGCACCTCGACGACATCGGCTCCGGCCAGCGCGGCTCCTCGCATCGAGCGCACGAGCGTCAGCACCTGCGCCGAACTGGGCCCGCCGCACGCGGGAGTGCCGGTGCCGGGGGCGAAGGCCGGGTCGACCACATCGACATCGAACGAGCAGTAGAGTTCGTCACCTTTTCGGCTCGCGACGAACTCAACCAGAGCGCCGGCAGCCTTGCCACTGAGGATGTCGTCGGTCGTGAGCACGGTGATCCCGGCCTTATCGGCAAACTCAAGATCCGCCGCGTTGTTGAGCGGGCCGCGGATGCCGATCGAGAGCATCCGCATCGGGTTGATGAGCCCTTCCTCGATGGCGCGGCGGAATGGCGAGGCGTGCCCCCAGCGGCAGTTCCAGACGGTATCGACGGTATCAAGGTGGGCATCAAAGTGGACGACGGGCAAGCCACCGGCGGGCTCACCTCGGGCCTGATAGGTGGCCCGGATGTTGGCGTAGGCGATTGAGTGATCACCTCCCACGGCGAGGAGTTTGGCGGGAGGCGCTGCATCGTCGGAATCATCGTCGGCCAGGCCAAGGGCAAACTCGCTCACCATGTCGAGCGTGGTCTTGAGTTCATACGGCGAGAGAGGCGCATCACCCGCATCGGCGATACTGAGCAGTTCGCACACATCAACACGGTGCTCGAGCGAATAGCGTTTGATGTACTGCGAGGCTTCTCGGATGGAACGCGGGGCGAAGCGGGCGCCGGGCCGAAACGTCACGCCGCCGTCAAACGGAACGCCGTAGAGCAACCAGTCGATGGGGCGATTCTCGGGCAGCACATCGGCCAGGCGCGGATAGCGGCAGAACGTGGAGATGCCCGCGAATCGGGGCTGGACACGGGCATCGGGAAGGATGGTCTTGGGCATGGCGGTTCGCAGATCGGGGACCGAGACAGACCGTTCAGGACGACGGCGACGAGGTCGCGCCGGACAAGGGGGAAGCAGGAGCCGCAGCATGAGGCACGGCGAGACCACAGTTCGGGCACGATGTCCCGGCAGGGCCAAGCACATCGCCGCACCGATCACACCGGCCGAACACATCGCGTAAACAGGCGCGAATGAGACGGCCGCCGAAGAACAGAAGGTACGCGCCCATGACCGAGTAGCTCATCTGCGGGATGGCCCATAGAACAAATTCATACCAGCCAAAGTTCTCCGGCGCTCCGTACCTAAACATCCCCAACAGCCCGCCCGCGATCCCGAGCAAAAGCGGTATTCCCATCACAAAGAAGACCACTCCGACCAGCCGAACCGCCAGCCGAAACCACGCAGCGTGCATCATTGTTTGCTCCTGCCGAGAAACCGAATCATCGTTTGTGTACGGCCAAAGTAAAGCAGCACTCCCGCCGCAATGCCAGCAATATCGAGCGGGCCCTCGACCACCCACGCGCCCGAGTAGCAGGCAGCCAGACCGCTTCCCAGCCAGGTGACGAAGTTCCCAGCATGTCCGAGCGCCGTCTGGCGCTCAAAGATGCTTAGCAGGTGCGGATCGGAGAGAGCCGAAACGAGCCGCGGGAGAAGTGATGCACCGCAGACCCCAATCAATACGAGGCCGACAAGTCGAACGAGCAAAAGCCGCGCGCAGACGCTGGCGCCGCGCACCGACGGCCAGCCCCGCGACGAAACGGCTTTCGCAATCGATACCGAAGGTTGAAGAGCATCGTCCGCCACGCGACGATGGTACCACATTCTAAACGCCAATGCGGCGCGGCAGACCCCGGGTCACGCCACCCACGAATCCTCAAACCGCATCCCTACCGCCACCGTCTGCGCATCGGCCGTCTCCACCATCGCCGCCACCGGGTGGGCGCAGTAATCAAGCGCAAACGCACCCGCTGGCCGATGGTTGCCCGACAGCCCCAGCCC